>ERZ1106977.115-NODE-115-length-78391-cov-10.390025_pt1 | contig 78391 bp, 68 predicted proteins | sample MGYA00403688_ERZ1106977 | MGnify/ENA primary metagenome ERZ1106977 (study PRJEB35170, sample SAMEA104062426) | human gut metagenome | biome: human gut; feature: human-associated habitat; material: faeces | place: Denmark | collected 2012-06-23 ...
TTTTGTACATATAAGCAGTAGGGATATTCAGGTTTTATCGTCCGGGCAGTACCGGGTCCACGGGATTTGAGCCGTGCGATCATTTTCGTGGCGTCACGAAGATGATCACGATAGGCAAAGGAGTCACGAGAGATGCCGTGCGCGAACAACTCCGTCGCTGCGCGGCGCTTATCGTCACTGGGAAAGTCCAGGCGCTTTCTTTCGCCTTTTCCTTTGTCCATTTCTTAACCCGCGGTGTAGGCAAAAAAAGAGCCCGTTTCCACTACAAACAGAGAAACGGGCTTACAAAATGCCTGACATGGAGTTTTGCAGCCGCACTGACCGCATCAGCACTCAGCACGACCGAACCGGCTCAAGCAAAACCGGAAGGCTGCCCCGGAAGGCTGCCCCGGAAGCCTTTGCTGAAACTTCTGAGGCAGCGGTAAAGCTTTTCGGCACCGCCGTGGCGTTACCGCTTTAGGCGATGCCGACTCAGCTGTTTTCACAACTGAGGTTTATTGCCCGTTCGGTTAGAACGCGTAGCGGACGTTGACGTTGAACGTGTTGTTCATACGGTCGTCGCTACCGACACCAAGCTTGTAGTTGAGACCAAAGCCCCAGGCGCCGTTGGTGGCGTTGACGCCCAACGTAGCCTGAACCGGGTTGGAGTCAATCACACGGACCGCGAGGTCGTCAGTGGCCTTCACACCGGTGATGCCGAGTTTGAGGTCAGCATCCTTGTCGCCGAAGGTCGGGACAACCGAGAGATCAAACTTCGGAGCAACCGTCCAGTCGCCCGTCTGGAAGTCACCGGAAACGGTGACGCCGACCGGCATCTGGAAGACGTTCTGATCGTCGATTTCGGTCTTGTAACCGGCTTCAAAGCCGTCGGTCGACAGAGCCGTGTAGCGGATGCCGATATGGGGCACGAGCTTCACAGCGCCGACTTCCGCGAGGACTTCAGTGCGCAGGCCGATCGTGAAGGCGTCGGTATCCTGGCTGAACTTCCAAGCCTGGCCGTAACCGTTGGCGGTCACGTCGTTGGAAGCCGTGAGGTAACCGATGTCAGCGGACACACCGAGAACGTCAGCAAAGGTCTTGCTGGCGTAGACGGAGAAGCCCACGAGGTCGGAGTCGGTGCTCGCCTTAACCGTGGAGTTCTTGTTGTCCGTGTCGGCCGTACCGATCGTCAGAGCGGCGCCCAAAACGGCGTTGCAGGCGAACTGGTAGTCAACACCGAGAACACCGGAGTAGATGTCGCTTTCGTAGCCCGCGCCGTCAAAGAGCGACTTGGCTTCGAACATACCGCCGTTGGCGGCAGCCCAGACGTTCACACCGGCAGCACGCTGGGTGAGGAGCGACACACGGTCAGCAACCGTTTCGCCCATCTGGTTCACAGCGTCCATCGTCATCGTCTGAACGCCGGTCGTGGCGCCGAGGCTTGCGACGTCCTTAGCGGCCGTCTGCAGAGCAACGAAGTTGCCTTCTTTCGTACCATCGTTCATCGGAGACGTGGTCGAGGTGTAGAGCCACTTGTTGAACTGAGCAGAGCTCGAGTTGTTGTCAACGCCTTCAGCGAACATGCCGTAGGCAGCGCCGAGGCCTGCAACAGCCCCCATCTTGGCGAGCTCTGCACGGTCAACCATGCTCATCTGATAAACAGTCGTTTTGTTACCCGCAGCATCCTTCACTGCTTCGAAGTTCATCAGCAGGTCACCAGCGAACACAATGTTAGCGTTACCAACGGACACAGCCGGCATGTCGGAGTTGGTATGGTTCGCAGTCGTCAGATTCAGCTTGTCACCATTCTTGAGGTTGCTCAGATAGACCGTGGCACCGTCATCAATGTTGATCGATTTACTGAACACTGCGATTTCGCCGGACTTATCAAAACCGGAGGCATCGATGATAGCGAGCGTACCCTTCTTGACATCAAGCCCGCGCTCAGTCCCTTGGCTGCCGGTAGCCTGCGTAGCACCGGAGACGAGCACCTGACCGCCAACCGTCGTACCGTTGTAATCGGTCACACCGGCAGTCACGGTCGGTTCAGCCGTCACATAAGCCACTGCATTCACAACACCAACAGAGCCCTTTGTGACTTCACCGAGCTTCAGCCCGGTCTGAGCCAAAGCAGCCTGAGCCTTCGTGATGTCGGTCGTACCGACGGCCACGATGGAATTACGGCCGGCTTCGACTTTAGCCGTACTGTCCAGCGTCTTCACTGCAACCTGGGCAGCTTCCATACCGTTGTTCCAGGCAGGATCAGCAAAAACCGTTGCATTCTTCAGCGTCCCGACAGTCAGAACACCAGTCGAATTGTCGCTGCCGACATTGATCGTGCGATTGTTAGCAGAAGACAACACGCCCTTCACATTCATCGTGCCATCGACAGCCAAAGCGCCGGAGCCAGAATTGAGGGTTACATCGTGCAGAACGTTGAGCACACCGCCCTGTTCAACCGTAAAGTTAGTAGCGGTCACCGTGTACTTTTGAGCAGGCTGAGCAGCCGTCGTGCCAGAAGCAGGAACCGCAGCCTTTTCATTGACCGTAAGAGCTCCGGTCACCGTGAGATCAGCAACATTGACGTCACCCTTGGCTTCCAGAGATCCGCTCTCTACAACAAAGCTACCGGACGTGGCCTTGACACCACCGACAACTGCATTCTGGCCTGTTGTTACAAAGGAAGAGCCATTACCGACATCAACATCGGCAAGCTTACCGTCCTTGTCAACAACGAGGTTGCCGGAGTTGTTCAGATAAACCTGCTTGCCAGCAGCCACAGCAAACGAGGCGGCACCGCTCTGAGTTGCGGCATCAGTCAGCTGAACCGCACCGAAACTGCCGTTCAGCGTATTGGAAGCGCCTGAAACACCGGTCACCGTCGTGTTCTTGAACTGATCAAGATGCATACCGCTAAGTGTCTCAGCACCGGTAGCCGTCAGCGTATTGGCTGTAGCGTTATACCCCGACACAGTCGTGGCATCGACTGCAAGCTTGCCGAAGTCAATGAAGCCGGTACTGTCGGCGTTCTTGACAATCGCATTCTTAATCCCGGTCAGCGAGGCAGCCTTCACCGTCATGCCGTCAAGTCCGGTCACCAGCACGCGGCCGTTGTTCTGTACGCCCTTAAAGGTCTTAGCCACCGCGAAAGTTTCCGTATCACCGCTCGTTGCAACGGTCAGACCGATGGCGGTCTTGGTCAGAGCAAGCGTACCATCTTTGCCAACGTGAACATTGGCAATGTTACCGCTAGCATTCGTCGTGAGCTTGGTGTCAACGTTCAGCGTACCGCCGTTCACATTCACGGAACCTGCACCAACAGCATCTAAAGTACCAACGGTGTAGGTGCCTTCGTAGCCATTTTCAAGTGTCAGAGTAGAGTCACTGCCCTGACTCTGTCCCTTCGGACGGAAGGTAATCTGAGAAGCCTTATAGTCACGTGCCCCCTTGACGGCAACTGTAGCGCCGGCAACAGTAGCATTGGTAGCATCAGGCTCGCCATCGGACAAACCAAGCTGCACGTTGCCCGTGAATTCCTGGCCGTTTAACGTCACAAGGCCGCCGTCCAGAGTCATCTCACCGGCGAGCACCAGCTGATCCTTCGGATCGGTTTTTTTACCCGAAACGCTGGAATTGAGTTCAGTCAGATTGAACGTACCCTTCACCGTAGTCTTGGCAACAGCATAGGAGTCCGTAATCTTGGTATTCAGAACACCGCCTTCTTCAACCGTCAGACTGTTGGCACCGATGTAACCGTTAACAGTCTTACCGTCAACCGTACCGTAGTTGGTGAACGTACCGGCAACGAAAACATCACCCTCACCAGTAGCCGTGTAGGTTGTCTTGTTATTTTCAGTCTTGGCACTTCCGGAAATAAATCCGGTGTTCACGAAATCAGCACCCTTGGCAACGGTCAGAGAGCCAGCAGTGGTGTTTGTGCCCGCAATCGAGATCGTGCCGCTGTTCACAGAACCGGTACCGGTCAGAGCAAGAGCAGCACCGCTCGCGACGTTGGTCGTACCCGCATTGGTGATCTTAGCTGCCGTCACATGACCAGCCTGGATATCGAAGAAACCACCAGAGGTCTTAACAGAACCGCCGGACATCTCAGCGGCCGCGGTCACTACAGCGCCGTTGACCTTCAGTTCACCATCACCAGTCTTAATCATGGTGCTCTTACCGTCAACAGTCACATCGTTTTTGACGATAGCTGAGCCGGAACCCACAACTTCAATCAGGCCTTTACCGACCGTCTTGACGCCAACACCCAGTTTTTCAGTGGCAGTTGCAGCAAACTTGTCGGCATACGTATGCGACGTTACCTTGATGCCGTCAACAACGAAAGCACCGCCGTTCGCCACCTTCACAACAGTACCTGCCTGCTGATAATTAGTGGTGTTGCCCTCCTGCGGTGTAGCGGCTGTCTGCCCCGTGATTTCAAGCACATCATTAATCGTGGCAGAAGCACCGGACTCTACCGAGAGAACAGATGCCAGCTTCAAGTTACTTTCAGCGGCTTCTGTCGCACTGTCAGAACCACTTGTTTTATTTGCTTCAATCTGCTGACGCGTGACGCGGGAACCAAACCCGGTAGCCATCGTCAGAGAAGAACCGCTTTCAACCGTGATTGTGCCGGCAAAGTTTTCCGTGGAACCATTGATGGTCACAGAACCGCCGCCCGTCACCTTGAGCTGCTCGCCGTCACCCACAGAAGCGATGGAGTCGAGGCCTGCCGTCTGAGCAGCACCTGCTTCACCGATCGTGAGGAAAGAACCCTGAGCAACGTCCAGCGTCAACGTTGAGGCGTCCCTGAGGTAGGCAAAACCGCCCATATCCTCATACTTCGTATAGCCAGAACCAGCCTTGTTACCGGCATAAACCGCCTTCTTGTTAGCAGTAACAGCAACTTCCACCGTGCATTTCTCTGAAGGAGATTGGGTGCCGGTTGCAATCAGAAGCGCACCACCATGACCCTGTGCAGTGTTACCCGTAAACTGGGCATCTACGAACTTAATATTGCTACGGTAAACAGCTGCTGCGCCGCCCTGACCGTAGAGTGCCTGGTTTTTACCTTCCGCAGCCTTGGTATAAGTGGTGTTATTAAGGAACTTCAGCCCGGAAACAGTAACAGCAGAATCGCTTGCACCGGAAACTCCGTTCACATACAGAGCGCCGTAATAACCCGTGGTGTTGGTAGGAGCTGCGATTGTAAGGTCTTGGAAAACCTGATCATTCTTCAGCTTCTGCTGACCTGTGATTTGATCCGCCTGGGTGATTACCAACGTAGCATCAGTCGTAGCAGCAACAGCACCGCCGGCGAGCATCGCGGCAGCGGCTGCTGCGATCACCGTCTTTGTGCCCTTGGCCTGAACGGAAGAAGTCGCTTCGTTCACAACCATCAGCGCGGAACGTGCCTTGGAGAAGACGACCTTAAAAGATTTGTTCATTTACAAAACTCCGAAAATTTTCGTTTTTCTGCACGCATCTTTCGGACGCAGTGCACCCCCGCCTATCGAGGCGGTACACCCGCAGAATAAGAATTTCCGAGTTTGTCTACAGGAGGGGGGTATTCCCCTATAAAAACCAGCCGATTTCAGAGGAAATTTTCGGATTATGTTGTTTATTTGCAACAGAAGGCCGGTTTTCAACACCGTTTTCAGTAGGTGCCCGGTTGGAGTTTTATCGGGAGAAAAAGCTCAAAAACTGTCAACGGAAAGATAAACGTCAGTTTTATGGACGTACGGGACAAGGCAGAAAGAAAAACGGCCAATCAAAACGGGCTTCTGCCGCAGCAAACAACTCTGGTTCAAAGCTTCCGCCTGCTGCTGCAAAGGCATGTCATCCGTTGCCTTTTTCCTGAATTGCAACTCTCACCTGAGATTTTCAAAATTTAATCTTCCGTCTTGTCAGCGCCCTGTCCCCTCACCCACTTCCGGCAGGTTGACACCGGCACCTGCGTCATCTCGCTGATCTTCCTTCAGGACAGGCCTTCAGCCCGCAGGTCAACAACCTTGCTGCGCAGTTCCTCGCAATAGCGCAGCTGATTGGCCGCAATCTGCACTCTGAAGCGCCCCGCCCGGTACTCCCGGTTCCAGTCCCAGACCGTATAGGGAGAAAGCTCCAGAATCGAAGCGACCTTCGTGTAGCCGTAGCCGTGCTTAAACAAATCCACCGCCCAGCGGCGTTTGTTCTCTGACGCGTAAAAATCCGGCTTATGACGGACCGGAGCGCCCTCTTCTTTGCCCGCAGTTTCTGTCATCGTCATTTTTCACCGCAAAAAGTGTCAGGTAAAAAAGACCCCGCTTCCTCTTTGAGGGAACGGGGCTTGAATGTGTCTGACATGGAGTTTTGATGTTCCCGTCTCCCGTCTTTTAAAGGAGTGGGAAGCAATAACCAGCTCAAGCAAAACCGGATGTTTCCGCCGGAGCGCCGGTGCAAGCCGGCCCCGGGGAAACACAACACAACTTATGACCAGCACCGCCATGGCAGAGACTGCTTTAGGCGGCGCCGGCTCAGCTGCTTCACGCAACTGAGCTTCAAAGCACCCGTTCGATTAGAACGCGTAGCGGACGTTGACGTTGAACGTGTTGTTCATACGGTCGTCGCTGCCGACACCGAGCTTGTAGTTGAGACCAAAGCCCCAGGCGCCGTTGGTGGCGTTAACACCGAGCGTGGCCTGAACCGGGTTGGAGTCAATCACACGGACGCCGTAGTCGCTCGTCACGGTACCGCCCGTGACACCGAGCTTCATCTCAGCATCCTTGTCGCCGAAGGTCGGAACAACAGAGAGGTCGAACTTCGGAGCAACCGTCCAGTCACCCGTCTGGAAGTCACCGGAGAAGGTGACACCGACCGGCATCTGGAAGATGGCCTGATCGTCGACATCCGTCACATAGGCGGCTTCAAAGCTGTCCGTAGAGAGAGCCGTGTAGCGCAGACCGATGTGCGGAACGATCTTCACGGGGCCGGCCTGGGTGAGAACTTCACCGCGGATACCAACCGTGAAGGCGTCCGTGTCTTCGGAGAACTTGTAGCCGAAACCGTAACCGTTGGCGGTCACATCGTTCGAAGCAGACAGGTAACCGATGTCAGCAGACACACCGATGATGTCGGCGAAGGTCTTGCTCGTGTAGACCGAGAAGCCCACGAGGTCGGAATCCGTCGAAGTACCGAAAGCGGTGTTCTTGGAATCCGTGTCAGCCGTACCGACCGTCAGAGCAGCACCGAGAACGGCGTTGCAGGCGAACTGGTAATCAACACCGAGCACGCCAGAGTAGATGTCGCTCTTGTAGCCGGCACCGTCGTAGAGGGTTTTGGCCTGGAAGTTACCGCCGTTAGCGGCAGCCCAGACGTTCACACCGGCAGCGCGCTGCGTGAGAACGGAGACGCGGTCCTGGACGGTTTCACCCATCTGGTTCACGGCGTCCATCGTCATCGTCTGCACGCCCGTCGTGGCACCGAGGGCACCGGCAGCATTGGCGATAGCGCGGATGGCTTCAACGTTCACGTGCTTGACGCCGTCAGAGTAAGCACCGTAGGCAGCAGAAGAGCTCTTCGTGTAGAGCCATTCAGCAAACTGAGCAGACGTCGTCGTGGCAGCGCCGCGGTTAGCGTTAGCAAAGTAGCTGTAAGACGCGTCAAAGCCGGCAACGCCCGAATCAAGACCGTAGGCCTTCTTCAGGTCAGCCTTGTCGTACATGGCAACGGAGAGGACCTTGTCCGTCACGTCCGCGTGCGACAGGATATCGCCCTTGAACTCAACGTTGTCTTCCCAGTTGCTACCAGCTGTCAGATTCCCTGCCGTCAGCAGGATCTTGTCGCCGATCTTGAGATTGTTGGCGGCAACAACAGCACCGTCAGCAATGCTCAGATCCTGAGCAAACAGAGCAGTCGTTCCGGTCGTATCAATCGTCGCCGTGTCAAAGGCCAAGGCGGTATTGGCAGCGATCTTCACACCTTCGCCACCATCGCGCGTTGTGCTATCAGTGGTATCGATGGAACCTCCGAAAGCCACGGCATTGGTCGTCGCAGTCTTACCACCGTCAACATAAACCACGGTATTAACCGTACGGGCATCGATCGAATTGACTTCAACCTTATCTGTCGTATCAGTGTCAACTGTCTTCGCAAGCGTATAGCCGGCAGCCGTCAGAGCCTTCTGAGCAGCTGTGGTATCTGTCGTACCAACAGCGATGTAGGCGTTTTCATCAGCCTTGATCAGGGCACCCGCAACAGCTGTCTTCACAGCCACTGAAGCAGCCGGAGCCGTCCAGGCGTCCTTATCGGTGTATGCACGGGTCGCGTCAATCGTGCCGGCGGTGGAGAAGTTAGCCACGGAGACCGTACCAGCAGCATCCTTATTGGTTGCGCTGTCAAAGCGACCGACCTTCATGGTCTTACCGGTATTGGCAGTCAGCGTATCAACTGTCAATGTGCCTTCGACAGCTGCATTAGTCGCAGCGGAAATATCAAGGGTCTTGATTGTTGCAGTGCCATCAACTTCGATAGAAGTACCGATCGTGACAGTGTTCTGTGCGGCGGCGAATGTACCGTCAACGGTCAGATTGGCCACATTGACTGTATAAGCCTTCGTTGCATCTGCAACAGTGCCCATCGTCAGCGTGCCGGTCGTACCGACAATCACATCCTTGGCGACAACATTGCCTTCAACCGTCAGGCCCTTGTCAGCGACTTCCAACACGCCCTTGGTAGTATCACCACCCTTAACTTCACCGATAACGCCGTTGCCCTTCGTAACGAGCTTCGAAGCAGCACCGTTAAATGTAACCGCAGCAACCTTGTCGTTCTTGTACTGAACAAGATTAACCGCTGTTTCACCCATGCCATTGAGCGTTAAAGTGACATTGTCGCTGATGGTGAGACCAGCGTTAGAGGCAAGGGTGTCTGCAGCGGTCGGAGCGTCTGTAGACAGTTCAACCGCACCGTAGCTCGAAGTATTAGTGATCGTATCCTTACCAAGAATACGGGATGCCTTCAGCGTATCGGTCGTGATGTGGTCAAAGCCCTCAAGTTCAGTAGCGGCAATTTCACCGTTCGTGACCTTAACAGCTTCGCTCGCGCTCTTATAGAGCTCAACAGCACCGAGGTCAATCAAACCAGCAGGCGTTCCGGCAAGTCCAACGATCGTAGCAGCACCATCCTTGGAAACCTTCGTACCGCCGACGTCGAGATCGAGAACTGCATCCTGGCTAAGGCTAAGGAAGCCAGCCGCAGCACTCTGAGTCTTGTCCTTGATTGCGGCTACATTACCAGTAGTGGCATCGGCTTCAAGATTCATCGCCTTAAGCGAAGTAGCCAGCGTACCAGAAGCAACCTGGACAGAGCCAGCAGTTGCTGCCGTCAGAGAATCGGTCACAGCGAGCGTGCCGTTCACGACAACAGACCCAGCCTCGGCCGCAGTCAGTGTCTTAACGGTCACATTGCCCGTCTTCGTGGCATCAGTCCCGACATTAAATTTGGCGCCAGTAGCTTCTTTGACCGTATCAAGCGTGTAATCACCGTTGAGGGTCAGAGTATCACCGGAAATTAAGTTGAATTTCGTGACAGGCGTATCAGCAGCCGTACCGAGGACGCCACCGTCCAAAGAGAATTCACCATGAAGGGTGAGCGAATCCTTTTCAGCCGTGATCTTGCTGTTCAAGGCCGTGATGAATGTACCGCCCTTATTGACAACGGTCTTGCCAACGACATACTCACCAGCGGCATCATCGGTCAGCGCGCTTTCAACCACGCCGCCTTCCTTAACAGTCACCGTACCGGCAGTGATCTTGCCCGTATAGCCTTCAGTCGCAGCAGTGTTCTTGAGATTAGAGAGCTTGCCGGACACCGTGATGTCCTTTGCTCCAACAGTGTTTTTATTGGTAAGCGTTCCAGTAACAACAATAGAACCACTCGTGGCATCCCCACCAATCACGCCAGTCTTTGTGTTATCAAGAGAGCCGGCGATGGTGAGCTTAGCATTAGTCCCAGTAAAGGCAATACCCTTGGTAGCACCTGCATCGTTAGTCAAGTCACCCTTCAACGTAACAACACCGGTGTTAGCAATATTAAGCAGACCCTTGCCGATCTTGGATCCTGTTCCATTGATTTCGAGATCTCCGGAAGAAACCGTCAGCGTGTCGTCAAGAAGCAGCTTACCAACCGTCACAGCACCAGAGGTGTTGCTGTTCTCCAGAGTCAGTCCCTTAGCTTTCTTGATCGTCAGATCACCTAAAGCCATCGTGCCGTACTGACCATTGTGAACTGTGACATCGGTTGCAGTCACTTCAGTGGCAGGAGCTTCAACCGTCGTATTGTTGGTAAAGCCGCCGGCAATTTCCAGCGTATTGCCCACAATCAGAGAACCCGTCTTGGTGACAGAATCATTTGCAACTTTAGCCTCACCAATGGTGATCGTCGTACCGGAAATACCGATCGTGTTCTTATCGGTGGTCGGCGTGACTTTACCATCAGTACCGAACTTAATCGAATCACCAATCTTGACGTAATCACCCGTGATGTTACCGGTGATATTCACGGTGTTAGCGCCGCTAATATTCAGAATACCGGTCTTGCCGTCGTAGTCAGCAGCAAAATCGACCTTGCCACTAGCGGCAGCCGAAGTAACAGTCAGAACACCCGTGTTCACGAAGGTGCTGTCCTTACCGACTACCACATCGCCTGTTGTAGCAGAAACCGTCAGCTTGCCGGCATTCTCAACCGCAACATTAACGAGATTCATTGAGGGGGCCGCAGACGTACCGGCTCCGGTAGCCGTAATCGTGGCATCCGTCCCTGCAACCGTTTTCACAACAACCTGCGAACCAACATTACCTACATTGTCGCTAGTTGCACCCAGTGTCACAGTACCTGCAGAAAGAGTAGCCGTGCCGGTCGTCACCTTAGCCGCAGCCGTATTATCGTTTGTTGCATCCTGAGCAACAATGCCGAAATCAATCGTGCCAGACTTCAGACCAATATTCTGAAGCGTCAGGCTAGCGTTCTGGGCAGCCCCCTGATAGGCGTTGACAGAAATATTGCCGGCAATCTGAGTTGCAGATGTGCCCATGTCAACCGTGCCCAGAGAGACAGCAGCCTGATTACCATGGCTGGCATTCACAACTACAGAACCACCGCTGAAGGCCAGCGTGGTGATTGTTCCGACTTCAGTCTTGTCTGCAATAGCTGCCGGCTTTGTCTTATCCGCAGCGTCGCTCGCCACTCCGGTAGCCGTCGTGCCGAGAATCTGAGTTGTAGTCGTGCTGCCAGTTGCACCCGTATACACGATTGACGAGCCTTCGTTAATCGTCACAGAGTCGTAGTTTGTGGCTGCAGCCATCGCACCGCCGGCAATCATCGCAGCCGCTGCCGCAGCGATCACCGTCTTTGTGCCCTTGGCCTGAACGGAAGAAGTCGCTTCGTTCACAACCATCAGCGCGGAACGTGCCTTGGAGAAGACGACCTTAAAAGATTTGTTCATTTACAAAACTCCGAAAATTTTCGTTTTTCTGCACGCATCTTTCGGACGCATGCACCCCCGCCTATCGAGGCGGTACATCCGCAGAATAAGAATTTCTGCATTTGTCTACAGGGGGGGGGTATTCCCTTATACTTTTCGGCGTTTTTTGCTAAAGAAATTTATTTTTTGTTGTTCTTTTACAACGTTTTGAGTTTTTCGGCCGGATTTTCACCCGGAAATGTGACCGGTTTTTCGTCAAAAATGAAATAAAGTTTTCTAAGAACGGAAACGGCGCGGTTTTACCCGCGCCGTCTTCGATAAACAGAGGTCAGAGTGACGTGCTTTACGCCCGCTGCTACGTGTTACATCACCGATATTTAAAACACTCGGCCGCAGTGCCCGGCAAGCTTTGCCGCACCCTCTCCGGCCACGCGACCGAAAGCCAGGCACTGCGGCAAAATGCCGCCGCCGTGATAGTCCATATAGTAGAGGTTCACGGTTTCACCCGCCGCATACAGTCCGCGCATCACATCACCGTCCTGCGCGGTGACGCGGGCCTTGGTGTCGATGGTAAGTCCCCCGTAAACCATGGTGATGGAAGGAGTCAGCGGGTAAAAAGCGTAGAGCCTGCCCTTCATGTCGAGCTTGGCCGCCAGATGGGCTTTCGGAGGCACGGCTTCAGGCGCCGTACCGTCTGCCCTCACCTTGGCGTTAAAGGACTCCACTGTCTCCTTTAAAACCCCCGCAGGGACTCCGAGCTTATCGGCCAGATCGTCGATTCCGTCCGCGGTAATAAGACCGCCGCCCGCCTTATCAAAGAGCGTCATCGACATACCGATACGCTTTTCCGCCTGCCGCGTCTTTTCATCAAATATGAGCGCTACCTGCTGCTGAGAGTCGTCGATCTTGACCCGGTAAGGCTTTTTACGCCAGTACAAAGCCGATTCTTCGGGCTTCCAGATGAGTTCCCGATTATCTGTTCCGGAAATACCGTTGAGCCCACGCTTCCAGGACTTGAACCGCGGCTTTCCGCCTTTGCGGAAAATGTAGCCCTCCAGAGCCTGCCAGACCGTTTTCCCGATTTCCTGGGCTTCATGCGCTCCGATCAGGGGCGTCTTGGAGCCGATGCGGTGATTGTTGGCAATGGTTCTCAGACCGTTAAGAGTCAGACCGAACTTCTTGTGCAACCGGGATAATTCTCGCCTTCTTTTATCAGTTAACGACCACGGCGGCTGCCATCCGCGCCAATTCCAATCAGATGTTGACCAACAACGAGTGTCAGCTCTTTGCGGGGTTTTCTGACCGTGCCGAGCGCGTACACCGTCATGTTGAAGCCCTGAGGGAATACGTTATGCAGATCCGCGAAATGTATCAGCTGCAGATTCAGCTCAAACAAGCCGCCGCCATGCGGATCCCTGCGGTCGTCTCCGTCATCTTTCTGCCCCTGACGCTACTTGTCGGATGGTACGACATGAACTTTGAATTTATGCCGGAACTGCACTGGCCCTGGGCTTATCCGGCGATTTGCCTTACTGCCGCCGCCATCATCATCGGAGAGCTCCTTTATTTCCGTAAAAAGGACCTTTTGTAAGGCTTTTTGACCGCATCCTGCTTTTGGGCACCAAGGCTTAACGCGGTATACTTTTCAATTCGTTTATTCCCGCGGAAATTCCGCACATTTTCACGAAAAGGCAAGGCGCCCATGCGCGACACCTATTCTCCTCAGGAAATTGAAGCCGAAGTCCAGGCCCGCTGGGTCAAGGACGACGTCTACCGTGCAAAAGAGCACGCCAAAGACAAAAACGGCAAGGAAAAACCCAAGTACTACGTCTGCTCCATGCTACCCTATCCTTCAGGGAAGCTGCACATGGGCCACGTGCGCAACTACACCTTAAACGACGTCCTCTACCGTTACCGCCGCATGAAGGGCTTTAACGTGATGACCCCCATGGGCTGGGACTCGTTCGGGCTGCCGGCAGAAAACGCCGCTTTGAGCAAAAAGGTCGCGCCCGCGGAGTGGACTTACCGCAACATCGCCGACATGAAGGAACAGATGCGGCCCCTGGGGCTTGCGTTTGACTGGTCGCGCGAAGTGACGACCTGCCGTCCTGAGTACTACCGCTGGAACCAGTGGATGTTTCTCAAGATGCTCGAAAAGGGCATTGCCTACCGCAAGACCCAGATTGTGAACTGGGATCCGGTGGATAAGACGGTTCTCGCCAACGAACAGGTAATCGACGGCTGCGGCTGGCGCTCGGGCGCAAAGGTTGAAAAGCGTGAAATCCCGGGTTACTACTTGGGCATCACCCAATACGCCCAGGAACTTCTGGATGATCTCAAGCAGCTTGACGGCTGGCCCGAACAGGTGCGCCGCATGCAGGAGCACTGGATCGGCAAGAGTATCGGCGTGAACTTTGCCTTTCCCTACGAAATCGACGGGGAAAAGAAGGAACTTCGAGTGTACACGACCCGTGCCGACACGGTGATGGGTGTGACCTTTGTGGCGATCGCCGCTGAGCATCCCCTCGCGAAGCGCCTTGCACAGGGTAAGCCTGAGCTTGAGGCCTTCATCGCTGAATGCGCCAAGGGCTCGGTCTCTGAAGCCGACATGGCCACTATGGAAAAGAAGGGTGTCCCCACGGGCTTTTACGTCACGCATCCCTTAAACGGCCGCAAGGTTGAAGTCTGGATCGGCAACTACGTTCTCATGAGCTACGGCGAGGGCGCCGTCATGGGCGTGCCCGCACACGACGAACGCGACTTTGCGTTCGCAAAGAAGTTCGGCATTCCGATCATTCAGGTCTGCGCCGTTGAAGGTAAGGAATTCTCGACGGATGCCTGGCAGGACTGGTACGGCGACAAGACGCTTAACCCTTACTGCATCAACTCCGGCAAGTACGACGGGCTTCACATTCATGAAGCGATCGACGCGATTGCCGCGGATTTGAAAGCGATGGGGCTCGGCGACAAGCAGACACAGTTCCGTCTGCGCGACTGGGGTATTTCCCGTCAGCGCTACTGGGGTACGCCCATTCCCATCATCAACTGCCCGCACTGCGGCCCGGTTCCGGTGCCTGAAAAGGATCTGCCGGTGATTCTGCCGGAAAACCTGATTCCGGACGGCTCGGGCAATCCTTTGAATAAATGCGAAGCGTTTCTCAACGTCAAGTGCCCGAAGTGCGGCGCGGATGCCAAGCGTGAAACCGACACGATGGATACGTTCGTCGACAGCTCCTGGTACTACATGCGCTACTGCTCTCCGGACGCCGACAAGGCCATGGTCGATGAACGCAACGACTACTGGTCTCCGATGGATCAGTACATCGGCGGCATTGAGCACGCGGTGCTGCACCTGTTGTACGCGCGCTTCTGGACCAAGGTGATGCGCGATCTGGGGCTCGTTAAGTATGACGAACCCTTTAAGCGCCTCTTTACCCAGGGCATGCTTACCGCCGAATGCTTCTACCGTGAGCTTCCCGACGGTCACAAGCGCTGGTACTACCCCTATGAAATCAACGTCGAATACGACGAAAAGGGGCGTCCGAGCAAGGTGACGGCCAAAGACGACGGCCTGCCCGTTGTCTCCGGCGGCATCGAGAAGATGAGTAAGAGTAAGAACAACGTCGTGGAACCGCGCGACATCATCAAGCAGTTCGGCGCCGATACGGCCCGCACCTTCGTGATGTTTGCCGGTCCCCCCGATCAGTCCGCCGCGTGGTCCAATTCCGGCGCCGAAGGCACGTACCGCTTCCTGCGGCGTCTCTGGAACTGGGGTTATGCGCACCGCGCCGACCTGATCGGCAGGAAGGCTGCTCCCGACTACTCGGCTACCGCCAAGTCCGTCAAAGACTTCCGCCGTGATGTCTACACGACGCTCAAGCAGGCTGAGAGCGACTTTGACCGCATGCAGTACAACACCGTTGTTTCTGCCGCGATGAAGATGCTCAACAGCATTGACGCCTTTAAGCCCGAGGACGAGCTCGGCAAGGCCGCGCTTGAGGAATGCGCGTCGCTTCTGCTGCGTGTTCTTTATCCGCTTGCGCCCCACATCACCACCGCGATGTGGACGGAACTCGGATTTGACAAGGCCTTTGAGTGCGAACTGATCGACGCTCCGTGGCCCGTCATCGACGAAAAGGCGCTTGTGGCTGATGAGTTAAAACTCGTGGTGCAGGTGAACGGGAAACTGCGCGGCCAGATTCTGGTTCCGGCTGACGCCGACCGCGCCGCGATTGAAGCCGCGGCACTTGCCAACCCCGACGTCAAACGCTTCGTGGGTGAAGCCACGGTACGCAAGGTGATTGTGGTGCCCGGTAAGCTCGTCAACGTCGTCGCGAAATAACCCGGACTTTTACCGGTGAGCAAAACGGCCTTCGGGCCGTTTTGCTTTTTCAGGCCCGCTGCCGGCACAGTTGCCGTATTAACGCGACCGTCACACAACGCGTAGCCGTGCGTTTCAGCGGTGTTTATAGTTCGAAAAATTTCTCCGCCAACCGGAATTGTCAGCCATGCTCGAGTTCGGAATCGTTAACTTTTGGGTTTATGTGCTGGGCGCATTTGCCGTCATCATCGCGCCCGGCCCCAATTCGCTCTTTGTCCTTAAAACTGCCGTCACCGAAGGACGCCGCCCGGCGCTTGCCGGCGCGCTCGCAGTTCTCGTGGGAGATTCCGTCCTCATCACCTGTTCCTTTGTGGGTGTGGCGGCCATGCTTGCGGCGCACCCTGACCTCTTTATGTGGGTGAGAACGGCGGGCGGACTCTACCTTGCCTGGCTCGGCTTCAAGATTCTCTACAGTGTATACGGAAAAAAGAAGACGGCAGCCGGAGAAGACCGGGAAACTGTCAGAAACAGTGCGGAAAAACGCAGTGCCGGCGCCTTCAAGGCCTTCCGCACGGCGCTCATCCTGAGTCTCACCAACCCCAAGGCCATTCTCTTTTTTGTCGCGTTTTTCGTGCAGTTCATTGATCCGGCGTTTGAGGCCAAGTGGATCCCCTACCTGATTCTTGCGGCCGTGCTGCAGTTTTTCAGCATCTCGTGGCTTCTTTTTCTCACGACGCTCGGCGCGGATGCCTTAAGAGCGGTTGCCCGGTTTCCGGCCATGGCCAAGCTCGGCAACACCGCCATCGGAGGCCTCTTTCTTCTGTTTGCCGGGAAACTCGTTCTGGACTAAAGAAAAACCCGGCCATGGCTGTACCAAAACCGGGATCAGAGTATTCATCTTTCCAAAAAAGAATTACTGATTCTGAAGATACTCCGCCTGCAGCCTGCCCATCCGCAGGCGCATGAGATTGATGCGGCAGGCGGTTTCAGCGTGTCCGGCACCGGCCCCCGACCCGTAAGAAGCGGACGTCCAGTCGCATTCAGCCTTTAAGTAGGCGTTAAACGCTTTGTTGGCGACGTCAAAGGCTTTGGCTGCCGCCTTTTTCTTTTCGGCGCGGTCAACGCTGCGGGCAACGCCCATCACCTTGTCGACAACCGCCGTGTACTGCTTCGTAACAGACGCGAGTTCTTCTCTGAGGCACTCGCCGTAAGCAACCTGGGTGCCCGCCTTACTGTAGCAGGCCGCCACCGGATCATCGGGATCCGCGGCAAAAGCGCCTGCAGCGAGCGCGATGAGCATCACACCTGTTAAAAGGCTGCGCATTGGGTCAAACCTCCGCAAAAAATGTCTTGTACACAAAAAAGCCGGCTCCGGTCATGAGAAGAGACCCGAAAAGGTGGGTTCCGGCGTGAAGAAATGCCCGCATCCAGTCACCCGCCATCAGCATCGAAACGTTTTCCATCGAAAACGTGGAAAACGTGGTGAGTCCGCCCAAAAGTCCCGTCACGACAAAAAGCCGCACGGCCGGATGCACCCCCGGGTGCTGCACAAAAAAGGCCGTGAGAAGCCCGATCACAAAGGCTCCGACGAGGTTACAGATGAGTGTCCCCGCGGGCATCACGTCCCAGACCTTGTTAAACCCATAGGAAAGTGCCCATCTGAGGCTTGCGCCCACAGCAGCGCCCGAAGCCACCGCCGCAAGTACCAAAAACAGATTACCGTCACGGGTTTCAAACATTTTTTATTTCTTCCAGCGGTCGCGGGCCGCATCGTCGCTTTCACGCGCATCCACCCAACGGGCCGTTCCGTCGGTGAGTGTTTCTTTCTTCCAGAAAGGTGCCTCGGTCTTGAGCCAGTCCATGATGAATTCCGCCGCCTCAAAAGCTTCACGGCGGTGAGCCGCACTCACGATCACAAGGACAATGTTGTCGCCGGGCAAAAGTTTTCCCACACGGTGAATCACGGTGACCGCCTCAATCGCCGGCCACCGGCTTCGGGCATCATGAACAATGCCTCTGACGGCATTTTCGGTCATCGCCGGGTAATGCTCGAGTTCCATGGAGCGGATCCCCGCTCCGCGCACAATGCCGATGAAACTCACGAGCGCCCCGGCCCCAGGCGAAGCGGCCTTCACGGCCTCACTTTCTTTTTCCGCCGAAAAGTCTTCCGTGCGGACTTCGACTTTGACTGTCAACCTAACCTCCGGTCACAGGCGGGAAAAACGCAACTTCATCGCCCTCGGCCACCGCAGCATCGTCTCCGGCCATGGTGCCGTTTACGGCCGCGCGGATGCGCTTAACCGTGGCAAAAGCCTCGTTGTGTTCAGAATCTTTGGCCGCAAGCCAGGCACGCAGTTCCCCTGCCGTTTTCACGTCTGCAGGAACTTCAACGGTTTCTTCGTCACGGTTTAATGCTTCACGCAAAAGCGCGAAATACTTCACTTTAATCTGCACGGTTTTCTCTCTTAAATAAAAAGATCGCGGAACGGATAGTAGGACACAAAGTCCCCTTCGGCGACGCTCGTGCCAGCCGGAATATCGGCCAGTCCGTCAGCCCAGGCGCAACTCGTGAGAATCTGCGAATTCTGCGTGGGGTAAAGGTCAAGCCCCCCCTTGGCGTTACGGCGCACGCGCACAAATTCCTGCCGCTCGCCTTTCTTTGTCCAGGCAAAGTCAGCCCGCACCGAAAGGGGCTGCGCCTCGACGTGCTTCATACCCTGACAGCGCAGGATAAAGGGACGCGCAAGCATCAGAAACGTCACGAAGACCGAAACGGGGTTGCCCGGCAAACCGATAAAAGGCACGCCCTTTACTTCACCGAGCGCCACGGGCTTACCCGGCTTTAAGGACACCCGCCACATGTCAATGCGTCCGAGCGCCTTCACGGCCGGTTTGATGTGGTCTTCTTCGCCGACGCTCATCCCGCCCGAGGTGATGATGATATCGGCGGTGTCAGCGGCCTTACTTAAGGCTTCCTTGGTTTTTTCAAAGGAATCAGTGACGCCCGCAAGGTCGTAAACCTCGCAGTTAAGGCCCTTTAAGAGCGCCCTTAACGTGTAGCGGTTGGAGTTATAAATGCCGCCGGGAGGAAGCGCTTCACCGGGCATCGTAAGTTCGCTGCCGGAGAAAAAGACCGCGACTTTAAGGGGTTTATACACGGTCACGAAGGCCGCGCCCACGCTGGCAATCAACCCCAGAATGCCGGGTGTTAATTTCTCGCCCGCGTGAGCCACCGTCTGACCCTGATCCACGTCACCGGCTTTTTTGCGGACCCACGCGCCTGCCGGCGCGGGGCGCGTAAAGACGACGACCCCGGACTCAGCCGTGACGTCTTCCTGCGGCACCACGCAGTCTGCGCCCGCGGGCATCGGAGCCCCGGTGAAAATCCGTGCGCAGGTTCCGGGCGCGAGTTCCGTGCCGGTCGTGCCCGCGGCGATGCGCTGGGAGACGGAAAGACGCACGGGAGCACCTTCTGACGCAGCTGCAATGTCGGCGGCACGCAGCGCATAACCGTCCATCTGGGAGTTATCCCAGGGCGGCACGCAGATGGTGCTCACAACGTCCTCTGCGAGAATCCTGCCTTCACCGTAGAGCGTCGGAATGGTCTCAGTCTCTTTTTTGGGTTTTGCCGCCGCAATAAATTCCTGCAGCGCTTCCTTATACGTGATCACTGTCGGCCTTTAAGGTAATGATGAAGTTGGCAACAGCGCCGGGGCTGTTGATGTCAAGCCGCGTGATGCCTTCGGGGAGCACCAGCGTTTCGTCGTCGGTTGCGACCGCGACCACCCCTTCTTCGAGCGCAAAAGGCTCAGCCTCCGGGCGGTTGCGCCAGACAAGAATCCGCGGGATCGAAGCGTCCGCCTTAAACCCCTCCACCATCACGATGTCGGCGGGCTCAAGGCGCTTTAACAGTTCTGAAAGCGGCACCTCAGCCTCGGGGGTCTCCTTCATCAGAGCCCAGCGGTCTTTGCCTGCGAGAATTACTTCGTTCGCACCGGCCTTGCGAAAGCGCCAGCTGTCTTTGCCCGGCTGGTCAATGTCGGTGTCGTGATGCGTGCTTTTAACGGCGGAGACGCGGCGCCCGCGGCTTACGAGCCGCGCCACCACTTTTTCCATCAGTGTGGTCTTGCCGGTTCCTGACTGTCCGATAAATCCTACGGCAAACATAGTGTGGTTCCTCATGGAGGTTGGAGTGTGCTGCGGCGGTCCTCTTTTCATGCCGTCCGAAAACCCGTCCGAAAACACCCGATAGCCGCAACAGTTTACCGCAGAGGCGCGGTGCCTCCCCCTATAATAAAGGATTCGGATACCACTTCACCGGGCCCGTCCGTTGATGGGCCCTGACTCGCGTTATGACCGTTTCCCGCCGTACTCTTTTAGCAACCTTGATTGCCCTTCCTGCCGCGGGCTGCGGATTCCGGATGAAGGGGCGCTTTGATGTGCCCTTTGACACGCTTTACATTGCGCTTGAACGCAACACGCCGCTTTACGCGGAACTCGCCCGACAGCTTAAGGCGGGGAGCTCCGTAACCCTGACGGACTCAGCCCAAGGAGCCGATGCCGTCTTTACGCTTGTCAATAAAACACAGTCCCGCGACATTCTCTCGCTTAACTTTCGGGGTGACGTTGCCGAAAATGAGCTCACGCTCACGATGACCTTTAGGATCACCACACCCGACGGACGCGACTTTGTGCCGGAAACTACGCTGACGACCTCCCGGACCGTCACCTACAGTGAGCGCGAATACTTAAGCCGCCAGAACGAAGAAGCGCTCTTATTTGCCGAGATGCAGTCCGATCTCGTAAGCCTCATTCTGCGGCGCATTGAAGCCGCCAAACCTGCGGCCGCTCCCGAGGCCTCATAAACACCATGCGCTTTAAGGAACTGGCCGGAAAACTCACGGGGGAGCCCGCAAAACTGTGGCTTGTCACCGGAGAAGAGCCGCTTTTGATGATCGAGGCCGCGGACATGATCCGCGCGGCCGCCATAAAAGCGGGCTACGGCGAGCGGCAGATTTTGAACGGCCAGGCCAACTGGGACTGGTCTCAGGTGCGCGAAGCCTGCACCTCGATGAGCCTTTTTGCCGAAAAGCGCATTGTGGAGCTGAGGCTTGCCTCCTTCCGGGTGGGTACAAAAGGCGCTGAAGCGCTCACGGCCCTTGCGTCCGCCCCCCTTGAAGACACCATCGTCATCGTCTCGATGCCCTCGGACTGGACGGTGAAAAAACTCGCCTGGTACAAAAAGCTCTCAGCGGCCGCACAGGTTGTGGAATGCGCCGCGGTGACCGTGAAAGAGTTGCCCCTGTGGTTTCGTGAGCGCCTTGCGCGGCACGAATTAAGTGCCGACGGCGACGCCGTGAACCTTCTCACCGAGCGCTGTGAAGGAAACCTTCTTGCGGCGGCGCAGGAAGTTCTCAAACTCGCGTACCAATACCCCAAGGGCACGCGTATTACCGCCGAAATGATTGAACGTGCGGTGGGCGACGTGGCGCGTTTTGACATTGAAAATCTGATTTCCGCGACCTTCACGGGTGACGCCGCCAAGGCCTTGAGAATCGTCGAAAACCTCAAGGCCGAGGGAGAGGCCATGCCCGCCATTGTCTGGCAGTTTACGGATGAAACCCGCGCAGCGCTTTTAACCCGTACCTACATGGATCAGGGCGAAAACGTCCGTGACGCCATGATGCACGCAGGTGTCAGGGGATTTGACAAAACCGCGCGTATTCAAAGTGTCGTCAACCGCAACAATGCCCGGCGTCTTGAAGCCGCGCTCACGCTTTGCGCAGATCTTGACCGGCTTGGCAAGGGCCTTAAAGTCAAAGACCGCGACAGCGATGTGTGGCTCGAACTCGCGTCACTTGCCGCCTTTCTCGCACATTAATTTTTTTGAGGATCTGCCATGAGCGAACTTGATCCCCGTGAACTGATGGAAACGATCGGCCGCAAGGCGAGGGCCGCCTCGCGCGACATGGCGCGTGCCGCCACGGCGCAGAAAAACGAAGCTCTGAAGCTTCTTGCTCTGGCGCTCACGGAACACAAAGACCGCATTTTTGCCGCAAACGCCCTTGATGTGAAACGCGCCGGGGCTGCCGGCCTTCCCGCGCCTTTTGTTGACCGTCTCACGATCACGGAGAAAGTGCTTGAGACGATGGCGGACGGCTGCCGGCAGATTGCCTCCCTTGCCGATCCAGCAGGCACCATCGAAAGCGTGAAGCCTCAGGAAAGCGGCATCGGCGTGGGCCGCATGCGCGTTCCTTTGGGGGTTGTGGGAATCATTTATGAAGCGCGCCCCAATGTGACGGTGGACGCAGCGGCCCTTGCCTTAAAGGCCGGCAACGCCGTCATTTTGCGCGGGGGCTCGGAAGCCTTTGAAACCAACAAAGTCCTTGCCGGACTTATTGCTGAGGCGCTTTCCGCCGTGAAACTCAATCCCGACAGCGTGCAGGTTGCGCCCACCACGGACCGTGCCTTTGTGGGTGAACTCATCAAGGCGGTGAAGTACGTTGACGTCATTATTCCGAGGGGCGGCAAGTCTCTCATTGCCCGACTTGAAGCCGAAGCCCGTGTGCCGATGATCCGGCACCTGGACGGCATCTGCCACACCTATGTGGACGCAGAAGCCGATACTGACTTGGCGCTCACGGTGTGCGACAACGCCAAGACGCAGCGCTACTCGCCCTGTAACGCCATGGAAACGCTTTTAGTGCATGAAAAGCAGGCAGCGGTGTTTCTGCCGCGCATTGCCCGCATCTGGCAGGAAAAGGACGTTGAGATGCGCTGCGACAATCCGTCTTATGAAATTCTCACCCAGGCCGGTTTTACCGTTAAAAAAGCAACTGAAGACGACTGGGACACCGAATACAACGCCCCGATTATTTCAATTGCGGTCGTGCCTTCTTTTGAAGCGGCCGTGAGCCACATCGAAACGCACGGCTCACACCACACCGATGCGATCATCACCACAAACCACATGACCGCAGAGCGTTTTCTGCGGGAAGTCGATTCCGGCAGCGTCATGGTGAACTGCTCCACGCGCCTTGCGGACGGCTACGTTTACGGGCTTGGCGCCGAAATCGGAATCAGCACCGGAAAACTTCATGCCCGCGGCCCCGTGGGGCTTGAGGGCCTTACAAGTCTTAAATATGTTGTTTACGGGCACGGCGAGTGCCGCCGTTAAACGAAAGGTAATGTTATGGCAAAACCACTGTCTTTTTACGCCGTCTGTCCCCTGGGGCTTGAAGAGTATCTTGCAGAAGAACTCAAAGATGCCGGCGGCACGAACCTCAAACTCGAGCGCGGCGGCATTGTCTTTGAGGCTGATATGGTCTGCGCGATGCGCGCCTGCCTCACGTCCCGCATCGCAAGCCGCATTCTGATGCGTCTCGGTGTTTCCGACTACCGCGACGAAGAAGACATCTACAACTTCGCGTGCCGCACCAAGTGGGAAAACTGGTTTACGGCGGATCAGACCTTCCGCGTGGATGTGAACGCCCGCCGCAGTCCCCTCACGTCGCTCGACTTCACGCTTTTACGCATCAAGGACGGCATCTGCGACCGGTTTGTGCACTTCTTTAACCGCAGACCCGACGTGGAACGCGTCACGCCCGACATCCGCATCTTTGCCTACGTGAGCGAGCGCTACTGCATCTTTTATCTCGATTTGTGCGGCGAGGCGCTCTTTAAGCGCGGCTGGCGGCGTGATAAGGGCGAAGCCCCCTTAAAGGAAAACATGGCTGCGGGGCTGCTGAAAATCGCGGGCTGGACGCCTGAGATGCCGTTAACCGATCCCTTCTGCGGTTCGGGCACTGTTGCGATTGAAGCCGCTCTCACGGCAACCAACACGGCCCCAGGTCTGAACCGCCGTTTCCTTTTTGAAAACTGGGTGAACTTTGATAAGGACGCCTGGCAGGAACTCAAGGACGACGCCAAGGCGGCCGTCAACCGTCACGCGACTGTCAAAATTGCCGCCAGCGACATTTCAACGATTGTGGTCGGAAAGGCCCGTGAAAACGCAGAGCGCGCGGGCCTTGCCGCCATGCTCGAAGACGGGCGGCTTACCTTTACGCAGTGCGATGCCCGCGCCGTGACTCCGTGCGCGGATCACGGTCTGGTGATTGCCAATCCTCCGTACGGCGAACAGTCCAACCCCAAGAGCGCATCGGTTGCCGCCATGATGAAGGACGTCTCGGACAACTTAAAGCACAACTTTGCCGGGTGGACTGCGTGGCTTTTAACCAGCGACAGGCAGCTGCCGCGTCAGATGCGGCTTTCCGAATCCCGGAAAGTGCCGCTTTATAACGGCCCCTTGGAATGCCGCTTCTTCCGGTTTGATCTCGTCGCCGGCAGTTACCGCAAGGCCTGAAGCCTCTGTCAGCTTTGAAAAGCCCGGATCCGACCGCTCCGGGCTTTTTTCGCGACTTGCAGGAGTCAGCCCGGATTGATAGAATTGCGCCCTTCAAACGCCTCGATGTCCCCATCGTCTAGAGGCCTAGGACATGACCCTCTCACGGTTAGAACTGGGGTTCGAATCCCCATGGGGACGCCATTTCAGGCAAAAATTGCCGCGCATGAGCGGCTTTTTTGTTGCCTGTCATTTCGGGCTTTTTGCCGCCCGGATTTCCGACACTGCAAAGCACGCAACGGCCGCGAGGACCAGCGCAAGCGGCACGGCAAATGCGTCGTTAAAGGGCTCACCGAAAATCACCAGCCCCACGGTCATTGTCAGGATCGGGTTTAAGTACTGGCAAAACCCGAAGACCGTCATCGGAAGATTCTGCACGGCGTAAGCAAAGGCAATCATCGGGACCGACGTCACAAAACCCGTACCGATTAAGGCAAGCGCGAGAACCTCATTTCCCGCCAGAAAGTGGCCGGCGCCGGTTTGGTTCAGCCAAAGGACATAAATCACCGCCGCAGGCACCAGAAGGCAGGCTTCGAGCATGTTGCTGATCCAGGGATCCAAGGTGAGCACACGCTTAAAAACTCCGTAGACGGCCCAGGTTGAAGACACGCCCAAAGCTATCCACGGGAACGTGCCGTAGCCGGCGATGAGCACCGCAATGCCGATACCTGCTGCCGCAACGCCCCAGGCCTTGAGTTTTCCCAGTGTTTCCCGAAAAAGCACCACACCGAAACAGATTGACATCAGAGGCGTCAGAAACATCCCGATCCCGAGTTCAACAACACGGGCCTGCTGCACCGCCACGACGTTAATCCACCAATTGAGTGCCGCAAAACCTGCCGCGCAAAAAAGAAAGAAGAGTTGCCGGTGCTCCCGTGCCAGGAGCCGCACGGATGCCGCGATGCCGGAAAATTTTCCGCGCAGAAGGAGTAATGCAAGGATCACCAGCGGCGACCAAATGAGGCGGTGGGCAATCACTTCCCAGCTTGCGGCCTCTGAAAGAAGCCGCCAATACACGGGCATAAATCCCCAGCACAGATACGCCGTCAGTGCTCCGGTAAAACCAACAAGTCGAGAAGAAGTCTGCATACTGCCTGCCGCGAATACACGGCAGGAGCTTAGCGCAAATTAAGAAAAACGCACCGTGACGGAGAAAACTTCTCTCTCCCCGTCATCTGCAACAGACCGTCAGTTTATTTAATTAACTGATTTAAATAGAGAAAATAAGGCACCGGCGGACGATACAAAGGTATACGCAGAGCACCTTTAAGAATGCGTTTCGGGTGGAAAAGCGCCCAGCAGAAACAATTCGTTACCTTCACTTAGTAAAGACTTAGGCCGCATCTAGGTGTCGGCTAATTCCGGCTCCATAAACTGCGAAGCACAAAGAAAGACACAGCACCGCTGAGTCTTGAAACGAAACCGAAAAAACCAAGCCTTAATAAGGAAACACAAAAATGACCAACATGAAGACCCTTGCTTTCGCTGCAGCTGCTCTCTCCGTTTTCTCGATCGGCGCCGCCCAGGCTCAGTTTGTGGGCCAGAGCCAGCCCGTGACGACCGTCAAGCAGGTTTTGGACAACGGCCGCGACGACCAGATGGTGGTGCTTGAAGGCAACCTCATCAACCAGGTCCGCAACGACAAGTACACGCTGCGTGATGCAACCGGCACGATCGTCGTGGAAATTGATGACCGCATCTTTGCCGGCCAGCGCGTCGACAGCAACACAAAGGTGCGCGTTGAAGGCGAAATCGACACGGAAATCATGAAGCCCAACGAAGTCGAAGCCCACCGCCTCACCGTGATCCGCTAACCGGATACGCTTCTTAAAATCCTGCCGAAGTATTCCGGTCGCGAATACTTCGGCTTTGTCCGTATTTTGCAGCCACCCAACCTTCTGAGTCCGCCATGCACATACTCCTTGTTGAAGACGACCCGATGATCGGTGAAGCCGTCCGCGAAGCCCTCACGGACGAGGGTTACGATGTTCTCTGGGCCAAAAGCGGCTGGGAAGCGGGCGGCATGCTTGCGGCGGGAACCTTTGACGTTGTGTTTCTTGATCTGGGGCTGCCCGGCCGCGACGGGATGGCGCTTTTGCGGGACCTGCGGACCAAGGATACGGCAACGCCGGTTTTGGTGATGACCGCCCGCGACGCGCTTGAAGACCGGTTAGCCGGGCTTGACGCGGGCGCCGACGACTACGTTTTAAAACCCTTTCACATGAGTGAGCTTCTTGCGCGCATGCGGGCGGTGCTGCGCCGCAAAGCCCCGGCGCCCGCGGATACACAGGCTGCCGCAGAACTTACCAACGGCATCGTGACCCTGCGGCTTGACACCAAAACCGCGACCGTCACGGGCCCGGCCGGAAAAGAAGAAACCGCGCTTTCCAAAAAAGAGTTTGAGCTTCTGGAAGCGCTTTTGGCGCGCCCGGGGACCATTCTCTCGCGCCAGGCTCTTGAAGAGCGCCTCTACCCGGACGAAACCCCCGAAAGCAACGCCCTGGAATTTATTCTCTACGGCCTGAGAAAAAAGCTCGGCGCAGGCGTCATCCGCAACATCCGGGGCCTTGGCTGGATGGTGCAGAAAGAGAAAGCCGCATGAAAAGCACGCTTTTTGAAAAAAATTCGCTCATCCGGCGCTCTCTTTTGTGGTGCAGCGCCACGCTCGCGGTCTTTCTCGTCGTTGCCTGCACGGTGAGTTTTTTTGCCGCCTGGGAGCGTGCCGAAGACGAACAGGACCACACCCTCAAACAGGTTGTGGGGCTCATTTCCCGCGACGTCGTTGCAGGCCGCATGGATATGGGGGAAGTCCTTCCGCCCGAACCCGTCGGCGGCTTTTACGGCCCGGGCGCCCCGGGCTACGACCCGTCAAAGCCCTCCATTGCCGCACTCACGATGGATGACGATGACTTTGAAGACCGCTATGAAGCCGATGACGACAACGGTAACGCCGTGCTTGTGGCCGGGCAACCCGTAACGGTGCGGCTTCTACACGGCAGGGGCCGCGCCTTAACGACCACCTTTACCCGAACCTATGAAGACGGCGCGCACACCGCTGAACTTTTCGGTCAGCCCTACCGCATCTACTTCAGAACGCTTTCCGACGGCACGCACGTTGCCGCCGCGCAAAATCTTGAAGAGCGTAACGAAATGGTGCTTTTCACAGCCCTTGTCTCCACGGCGCCCCTTCTGATGCTTGCGCCCGTGATGCTTCTCATACTGGGTTTTGTGCTCTGGAAGAGCCTGAGACCCTTAAAAACCTTTGCACAGGAAATCAACGCCCGCAAGCCCGAAGACCTCTCTGAAATCAGGACGGAAGGCATTCCGCAGGAGATAAAACCCTCGGTTGAAGCCATGAACCGGCTTCTGGCCCGCGTGCAGGCGCTCCGGGAACGCGAAGCGCGCTTTACCGCGGACGCCGCGCACGAATTAAGAAGTCCGATGACGGCGCTCTCGCTGCAGGCCGAGCGCCTTGCCGCCTGCAAAATGAGTAAAGACGTCAGAGACCGCGTCACATCGCTGCAAAACGGCATTAGCCGCGCAACCGACCTCATTACGCAGCTTCTGGCCCTGAAACGCGCTCAGGCTGCAGACGGCACCCAGTCCGCTGCACCCGCGCGTGCCGGGTGCCTTACGGTGATTGCCTCGGTGATGGAGGAGCTTTACTGGGCAGCCGATGAAAAGTCAATTGACTTTGAGGCCGAAGGCCTTGACACACCGGGCGCGGACAAACTCACAGCGGCCGTCGGGGAGAGCAACCTCTTTACGATGGTGCGCAACCTCGTTCAGAACGCCGTCAAGTACACGCCTGAAAACGGCACGGTCAAAGTAAGCGTCACAGATGCCGCCGACTGTATCCGCATCTGCGTGGCCGACAGCGGCCCGGGGGTTGCGCCCGAAGAGCGCGGGCGGATTTTTGATCCTTTCTACCGGATTTTGGGCAGCAAAGAAACGGGCACCGGTCTCGGGCTTTCCATCGTGAAGACCATCGCTCAGAGAACCAGCACCGAAATCAGTCTTGACTGGACCGATGCGGTGAAAAAGACCGGCCTCACGGTAACGCTCACACTGAAAAAAGCGCTTTAGGCGGCGCGGGCAAAACGCGTGAGAAGCCTGCCCGCAATCCGGGTCACAAATCCCGCGGGAAGAAGCCTGATGAGCCCGACACAAAGGCGGTTGAGGGCACCGTCAATCACAACGGGTTTTCCGGAACGCAAAGCTTTCCAGCCGGTTAAAGCCGCCTCGCGGGCTGAACGCGCGATGATGTCTGAGCCCGCTGAGGGCGCCACACCCGCGGCATCGGCAAAGTGCGTGAGCGTATAGCCCGGGCAAAGCGCCGTCACAGTGACGCCCGTACTCTTGAGTTCTTCGGCAAGCGCCCGGGAAAAGGAAAGCACATAGGACTTTGTGGCCGCATAGGCCGCTAGTTTCGGGCACGCCGCAAAGGCTGCAACCGAAGCCACATTGAGAATCCGGCCGTTGCCGGCCTCACGCATCGCGTGCTCGGCCAGCATTGAAAGCACGGTAAGCGCTTCCACGTTAAGTCCCATCATACGGGTGACCCGCTCAAGGTTATCCGCGTCAGCCGCATCGGTGTAGACGCCAAAGCCTGCGTTGTTAACCAAAATCTCAGGCGTGATGCCTTTCTCCTGCGCATATGCCCAAAGCATTTGAGCAGCTTTTGCGCTACTCAAATCCATGGGGAAAAACAGAACCTCCGGGCTTCCTGCCCGCCTGAATTCATCGGCAGCCGACCTTAAGCGTTCGCCGCTGCGGGAAGCGACAATCAGAGAAAATCCGTCCGCTGCGGCCAGAAGCGCAAGCTCCCGGCCGATACCTGATGTCGCTCCCGTTACGATGCACCACTTCGCCACAATTAATCCTCAACAGCAAACTGAACCTTTGAAGCCACCGCCGTCATGCGGCGAAATTCAAGCACCTCACCCTTGGGGTTAGGTGCAACACGCTCAAGAATAACGACGCAGCTGCCTTCAAGAAAACCGTAACCCACGAGGTCTCCTTGGGCAAACGAGGCGCGCAGCACGTCACTGCAGGAGGCAATCTTCTGACAGAACTCCGATTCGAAGTAAGCGTACATCGACTGCCCGGGATCAAGTCTTTCAATCTTTTCGCGGACCTCCTCACCGAAGCAGCGGGGATTCAAAAACATCTCGTCGAGAATGATGAGTTCACCGTTGCTTTTAAGAAGCCGCTTAATCTTCCAGACATGATCAGTGCCAGGAGCGAGCTCGAGCACTTCGGCAATTTCAGGCTCTGCGGGCACTCTGACAACCGCAAGCACCTCATGATCAAACGCATAAAAGTTACCGTCACGGTCCTGGAAACGCTCAAAGCGGTTCACCAGACCGTGCAAGATGATTATTACTCGCGGCGCGCGTGTATTGTCCCAATTTGCATTTTTATCCTGCAAATTATTGTTTTAAAACAAGAAACACTCGAAAAAACGCCCGAAAATTCTGATTTGCACCAGGCACGCGCGGGCAAGCGCCAAAGCGCGTGCAAACCGCTAAGATTCGCGGCTTCGTTCTGTCTTTTCCTTTGTGTGTCTTCCCATGGCAGTCCCCGGCGAACGCAAGCCCATTGACTCCTCCGCAGTCCTTACCACCGTTGTTTTGTGCGCCCTCTGGGGGCTGCAGCAGACGGCGATCAAGGCCGCTGCCGGCGAAATCAGCCCCATGCTTCAGGTGGCGCTGAGATCCGGCATTGCGGCGCTTTTGGTGCTTCTTGCGGTGCGTTTCGTCATTAAGGATCCCTGGAACCCGGCAGTGCGCTTTGCCGACTGCCTTAAGGTCGGGATCGGCTTTACGCTCGAATTTTTCTTTGTCTCCGAGGGCCTGCGCTTTACGAGTGCCGCCCACATGTCTGTGCTTCTGTATACGGCGCCCCTTTTTGCCGCCGTGGGTCTTTCGCTGAAACTGCCGGAAGAGCGGTTAAGCCCGTTGCAGTGGCTGGGCGTACTCATTGCGTTTACCGGCATTGCCGTCGCGTTTCTGGTGCCGGCACTTACCGGTGACCAACCGCGCTCTTCCGGTGATCTTTGGTGGCTCGGAGACCTTCTGGGGTTGGGTTCCGGCATTTCCTGGGGACTGACCACCTACTTCATGCGCACCACGACGATGAACACGGCCGCGCCCTCACAGATGCTTTTCTGGCAGCTTCTTGCGGCGTTTGTTTTTCTCCTCACCACGGCGCTTTGCACCGGACAGACGACCTTTTCTCCGGCACTCACCGGCTGGTCGAGTTTTCTCTTTCAGACCTTCATCGTCTCATTTGCGAGTTACCTCGTCTGGTGCCGACTGCTGAGAACCTACCTTGCGGCACGCTTGGGCGTCCTTGTTTTTGCAACACCGCTTTTCGGGGTTTTGTTCGGCGTCCTTATTCTCGGGGAAGAAGTCGGATGGCCCTTTGTCACGGGGTCGGTGTGCGTTCTTGCCGGGATCATCCTGGTGCAGGGGTCGCTTAAATTTTTCAGGCGCCGGCACTGAGCCGCAACAGCACCTGCGGCGACGGATTTCAAAGACTTTTTTGCATGATTGTTTGTATCAACACAACACTCGGCGCAATAAAAACCAAACGCACCCGCTTTTTTATTTCCGTTTGGCCCTGAGTCAGGTATAACTTCATCAAGTGGGGAGCATTCTCCCTGTTGCCCGGCTTATCGGCTTACTATCAGGCAACTCTTACAAAGGCCGAGAACCTGAGGCTGAAGATGATTCTTGTATAAGGATACAAGCCTATGAAAATCCTCGTTCCCATTGACGGCAGTTCCTACAGTGAGAACTCGCTTGCGTTTGTCGCTTCCCGTGCGACACTCTTGGGTGCCGCAACTGAAATCGAGCTTCTGGTCGTTTTGGATCCCCTGCCCGCCCGCGCCGCGCGTCTGGTGAGCAAGGACTCCCTGATGCGCTACTACGAAGACGAAGCCGAAAAGATCTTTAAGCCCGCCCGCAAATATCTGAAGGCCCAGGGTATCGAAGTCACCGAAGCCTTTATCGTGGGTGATCCCGCGGAAAAGATCGCCGAGGAAGCCTCGCGCCTTCCGGCTGACCTCATCATCATGGGTTCGCGCGGCCGCACGGCGCTTGCGGGCCTCTTCCTGGGCTCTGTCACCAACGGCGTTCTTGCCCGCACCAAGAATCCTCTGCTGATTCTTCGCAACAAACCCGCTCCGGAAGCCGACGCCATGCGTGTGGGTATCTGCGTGGACGGCTCCAAATTCGGTACCGCGGCCGTCAAATACGCGCTGCGTCACAAGGAACTCTTCGGTAAGGGCGCTTCCTTCTACCTCATCAACGTCACCAGCGACTACGCCGGTGCCGTGATGCCGGATATGGCCGGTATGGCTCTGCCCGCGCTTTCCGAATCTGAAGTCATTGAACTGCAGAAGAAGGAATTTGACGAAAGCATTGAACCCGTGCGTCCGCTTTTAGCCAAAGCCGGCGTTGCCCCGAAGGAAATCTGCCTTGTGGGCAACCCCGGTGACGAAATTGCGGCGTTTGCAAAGAAACGCAAGCTCGACGTTGTCGTGATGGGCAGCCACGGATACGGGCGCTTCAAGTCCGCCGTGATGGGCTCCACCGCCACGCGTGTGGCCGCTCAGGGTGATGTGCCGATCCTGCTGATCCGTCACTGATCTCACCTTAACAGGCAGGCGTCTTTCCTCACGCCCGCCTGAAATTAACGTAGCCGACTGCATTGCGGGCCCCTCCCTTAGCCCGGTGCGGTCGGTTTTCTTTTTGCCGGTTTTGCCGCATGCTTGCCTGTGTTTTTCTCTACACACAGTCCCTGCATCTGAGTTTTTCGATGATGCGTCTGACGCTGAGCCTTGATGCGCTTAATCACGGTGCAGGCGGCACCGAGGTCGGCATCCTCATCGGGCTCATCTCGCTTTGCCCGATGCTTGCGGCACTCAAATACGGCCGCTGGGTCGATGCCGTGGGTCCGAGAAAACCGGTCTGTTTCGGCGCGCTCTGTATTTTCTGTGCGGCGCTCATTCCGTCTCTGGCCGCAGCCGACACTTTCGGTCTCATTCCCCTTTACTGCTGTGCGCTGGTGAGCGGCCTCGGATCCATGTCCGTGCAGCTTGTGGGGCAGGAATTGACCGGCTACACGGCCTCTCCCAAACAGCGTGCCGTTGCGTTTTCCTGGCTTGCGATGGTCTATTCAGCCTCAGGCCTCATGGCTCCGGTCGTTTCCGGAGAAGTCATCGACCGGCTCGGAGCGCACTACTCCTACATAACGAGCCTTGCGCTTGCCGTAGCCGGTATCGGTATCGTGCTTTTCACACTCAGAAAACTGCCGCGGCACTGGGAAGCAGATGCCCCGAAAAAAACAGCCAATCCCGTTCAGAAGAAGGTCAGTGAGTTACTCGCAATTTCCGACGTACGGGTCATTCTCATCATCAACGCACTCGTTTCGATGGCCTACGACCTGCAGAACTTTATGTTCCCCTTCTACGGGCATGCAATCGGCCTGTCGGCAGCCGAAATCGGATGGCTGATCGGAGTCTTTTATGCCGCCACCTTCATCGTGCGCTTTTTCATAGCCTTTATTGCCAAACACGTCTCGGAGTGGCAGTTTTTAACGGGCACAATGCTTTTGGGGGGCGCTACCTACTTTGCCTTTCCCTTCTTTGAAACGCTCACTCCGCTTTTTGTCGTGGCCTTTGTGCTGGGGCTCGGGCTCGGAGCGAGTCAGCCCAATGTGATGAGTCTGCTCCACAGCGTTGTCCCCAAGAGCCGTGTGGGGGAGGCCCTCGGCGTTCGCGTCACGATTTTGATGGGCTGTCACGTGTTTCTGCCGCCTGCCTTCGGCGTGCTCTCAGCCGCCGTGGGTGTGTTTTCCATCTTTGCCTCAATGGCGGCTCTGATGGGCTGCGCAGGTCTCTGGCTCTCCGCGAAAAAATGCCGCACACAAAAGCCCGAAAAACAGGCATAAGCATTTTGCTTAAGAGAGACAACCTGTACCGATTCGTCTACACCTTCAATGCGAAAAATGTCCGTTTTCGGCAACAAAACCCCGAGACTTTTGTCTTAAACCAAACTTGAGACAAATATTTTTCAATTCTTGGGCTTTTTTTCAGGCCATCGGGGGCTGAGTCAATACAATCAATTGCAAGCGGGGCCTGAAAGTTCTGCTTACAAATCCGACACAGCCCGTCGGTCTTGCAGCTACGGCGCTCGGGCCTGTCCGATTCCAGTTTGACAGTTAAAAACAAAGGAGCTCTTTATGGCTTCCAAAAAGAAAATCGGCCTGGCATGGCAGATGTTTATCGGCCTGATTCTAGGTGTGATCGTCGGCGCTTTGGTCGACACACAGTTCGCCCAGACGTATCTGCAACCCTTGGGTACGTTGTTCATCCGTCTGATCCGCATGGTGGTTGTGCCCTTGGTGATCGCAACGCTGATCGCCGGTGCCGCCAACATTTCTGACGTCAGCAAACTCGGCCGTGTTGCCGTGAAGATCCTGATCTGCTACGCGGGCTTTACCGCCGTCGCAGTGATGTGCGGTCTTCTGTTTGCACAGTGGATTGACCCGGGTGTCGGTCTGAGTCTGACGACCGAAGGTCTCAAGGCCAAGGCCGTGACGGCGCCTCCGCTTGTTGAAACGCTTTTGAACATCGTCCCGATCAACCCCATGGAAGCCTTCAGTAAGGGCGCCATGCTGCAGATCATCTTCTTTGCGATCATGTTCGGCTTCGGTCTTGCCGCCTTGGGCGAAAACGGCCGGCCGCTCATCACGGTCTTTGACCTCATCGGCCAGACGATGATTCGTGTGACCAACATGGTGATGACCTACGCCCCGATCGGTGTGTTCGGTTTGATCGCCTTTACGGTCTCGCGTCACGGGCTTGCGGTGCTGCTTCCGCTCGGAAAGCTCATCCTCGCCTCGTTCCTTGCAACGGTTGTGTTCGTCTTCGTGATCCTGATTCCCTGCGTGAGAATCTTCGCCGGCGTCAAGGTCATCCCGTTTCTCAAGGGTATTGCGGAACCCTGGCTCATCGCCTTTACGACCTGCTCGTCTGCGGCAGCACTGCCCGCAAACATCGTTGCAGCCCGCCGCCTGGGTACGACAAAAGCCATTTCGTACTTCTCGATTCCTCTGGGCAATACGATCAACATGGCCGGTACCGCCGTTTACATGGGCGTGTGCTCGATCTTTGCCGCGCAGGTCTTTGGTATTGACCTCTCGATGACCGACCAGGTCACCATCGTGCTGATGGGCGTTCTTGCCGCTGTCGGTACGGCCGGTGTGCCGGGCGCTGGCCTCATCATGACGACGGTTGTCTTCACGCAGGTCGGCATTCCGCTCGAAGCCGTGGCCCTTATCGCCGGTATTGACCGTATTCTCGATATGATCCGTACGTCCATTAACGTGGTGGGCGACGTGGGTTCGGCACTGATCGTCACGAACTGGGAACACCAGATGCATGCCGATAAGCTCGACCCGATGGAAGGCCAGGAAATCAAGACGGCCTGATATCCGATCCGCTTTAAACGCAAAGGGCTTTGCTCAAAAAGGGCAAAGCCCTTTTTCTTTGTCCTGACACCTCTCGTTTTTTCAATACCGGCAGGAAAAAAACATTTTCGGCTTGACGTCAGCCAGCGGTTCCGGCTGACGGAGATTAAAGGAGTCTTATAACTTAAATACTATTTTTAAATAAAAGATTATTTTCGTAATCCTATGATAATTTTCCGCTTCGCAGGACGATTAAGCCGAAAGAAAAAGCGGACAAAATCGCCTCAACACATTTCAAAAACCAAAAAGAACCGGTAGGAGAATCATGGGAGTTGGTATTGATTTCTGGCTGCAGCTGGCTGTGCTGCTTGCCTGTTTGTTTTTTGCCGCGCCGCGCGGCGGTATGACGCTCGGCATGATGGGCGGCATCGGCCTGGTGGTCTTTGTCTTCGGCTTCGGATTAACGCCCGGAAAGCCACCGGTTGACGTCATTCTCACAATTATGGCCGTGGTGTGCGCGGGCAGCGCCCTGCAGGCTGCGGGCGGTCTTGACTGCCTGCTGCAGATTGCCGAAAAACTTCTGCGCCGTCATCCGAAATCGATCTGCTACGTTGCCCCCTACATCTGCTGGTTCCTGACGGTGCTGTGCGGAACAGGGCACGTCGTCTACACGATGCTTCCGATTATTTATGACGTTGCCATTAAGAACAACATTCGTCCTGAACGCCCGATGGCAGCCTCAACGATTGCCGCTCAGATGGGCATCATCTGCAGCCCGGCGGCCGTTGCCTCCGTCACGATCATTGCCTTGCTTGAAGGCCGCACGGTGGGCGGTGAGCTCTTCGGCTTCCCACAGCTTTTTGCCATCGTAATTCCTGCCGCCATCGTCGGCATTTTCCTCATCGGCACCTTCTCGCTTTTCCGCGGCAAGGATCTCGACAAAGATGAAAAGTTCCAGAAACTGATTGCTGATCCGGAACAGAAGAAGTACGTCTACGGCGAATCGACCACGCTGATCGGCAAAAAATTCACCAGGCAGCAGTGGGCAAGCCTCTTTATCTTCATCGCGATCGTTGCTCTTGTGGCGGTTTTAGGCTCGGTTCCCGAACTGCGGCCCATGGTCGGCAAGAAGCGCCTCTCGATGACGCTCGTGATTCAGATGTTCATGCTTTTGGCCGGCATCCTGATGGTTCTGTTCTGCAATGCCCGTCAGATCAACAAAACCAATGTCTTTAATGCAGGCATGGTGGCCATTGTCTCCGTCTACGGCGTGGCCTGGATGGCCGAAACAATGTTCGGTGCTCACCTCAATGAGCTCAAAGGCAGTCTCACCGGCCTCATTCAGGAGCACCCCTGGACCTTCGGAATCGCCCTGCTTCTTGTTTCCAAACTGGTAAATTCGCAGGCTGCCGCCATCGTGACCCTGGTGCCCACCGCAATTGCCATCGGCACGCCTCCGGGCATCATCGTGGCGATGATTTCCGCCTGCTACGGCTACTACATTCTGCCGACATATCCGTCAGATCTGGCTGCCATCACGTTTGACCGTTCGGGTACAACCCACATCGGTAAGTTCGTGATCAACCACTCATTCATTGCGCCGGGGCTTATCGGTGTGATCTCGGCTGTGATCACCGGTTACTGTCTGGGTATGGTCTACGGCTACATCTGAGAACCTGAATTAATCTTTTCCTCTGGGTGGTGAGGCCTGTAATAAGGCGGATCCAACCGTTTCGGGACCGGCCTCAAAACCGGTCCCGCTTTTTTCCATAATGCTAAGAGGGAAAAAAAAATCCCGCCGGGCTCAGTGCCTTGGGCGGGATTTTTTCTTAACGGCCGATTCTGAACAACTAGCCGTAGACTTCCTTCTGCAGCTTTTTCAATGCTTCCGGATTTTCTTCCAAAAACTTTGCCATATCTTCGGTGTGTTCCACAGACAGAATTCCGGGCCAGCCGCCGCTGAGCAGTTCCTTAATGCGCTGCATGCCGAGATTGCGGCTGTCGATGAGCTCTTCACCGAGAAGCGGTTTAATGCGGTCGTGAATAATGAGGCTTTTAGGGGAGTTTTCCGCCTTATCGCGCTCCACCATCGCCATGAGTTCCTTAATCCACTGCACTCCGTGCATCATGATCGGCCTCTCCCTTAAGAAGTTATTCTGCGGATGACACCATCGTACTCTCTGGCTTGAACACAGACTGTAAATAGTGCTTAGCCGACAAGTCTCACGGCAAAAGCACTGCAGATTAACGGAATTTCTGCGCAATCGCCCGACCAGTCACCATGGCACGGACAACAGCCTCTTGCGCATGTGGCCAGTCTGCGCACAGCAAACCGACGAACTCTTCTTCAGCGGTCCCGAGGTCAATTTCCCGCGCCGCTTCAATCGCCGCTTCGCCCGCGATGAATTCCGGGAGCGTAAAGCGCGCGAGCCCCCAGCCGTAAGGTTTCCCGCTTTTGGTACGTTTGTACTCAAAGTCGGCAATCACAACCCGGCAGTGCATCTGAAGGCGCGTCAGCGTTGTCTCAAGCCCGGAAACCGATCCGAATTCCTCCGCATAAAGTTCCTTGAGTTCAAGACTTAAGACCGGGTCACCCGGGGAGAGCTGCTCAAGCACCCAGGCTTCCCGGGCGGCCGCCTTGGGGTTTGCTGTCTCCGGAATCAGCGCGCGCCTTAAAGCCGCGAACTTCGGGAATTCATCCCGAAATACAAAGCCCGCTTTTTTGTCGAAAAACTTTCCGTACAGACATTTGCCGGTGCGGATCACGGGTCCCTTCCACTCCCAGGGTCCCGGATTATCGGCAAACCAAAGCTCTGAGGGCGTCATGTCCTCAACGGACCAGCCTGCCACCGGATTTCTGAAAAAAGGCAGAAACCGGAAGTGTTCCACGGCTTCGATGAGCGCCTCGGAATCCGTGAGACTGCGGCTTATTTTCTTCGCGTTATGCTTAACCATCTTGCGTACCGTCCTTTTTTTCGACGCGTATCGGTTATTTTATGTCTAGTCAACACTTAGAGCAGCCGGCAACATGGCGCGGCTTTCAAAGCCTCATCAAAGACCTCTCGGACGCCAATATGGCCCGGGAACTCGCGCACCTCGCGCAGTCAGACTTCCGCGCCCGCTTCCGCTTAAACGCCAAAGACCGGGAAACGGCGCAGACAAAAGGCGACGCCCTTTTGCGGCAGCACGCGCTTGAGATCATTACAAAGCGCCTTGCCCCCGCCCAAATCGCCAACGACGGACATCAGACGCCGATAAAGGGGCATCCCGTCTTTACCGCCCAGCACGCCACGGCCTGCTGCTGCCGCACCTGTCTCATGAAGTGGCACGGCATTACGCCCGGACACGCGCTCACGTATGCTGAAAAAGCTTTTGTAATCGAACTCATCATCGCCTGGATCAGAGCCGATCTTGCCAAACCCGCTAAGCCCGAGCGCTCCAAAAAGACGAAAAAGGATGTCTCGCCGCAGCTAGAGCTCTTCTGACCGGGCACAAAAAAAGCCGGACTTTCTGCAAAGACCGGCCTTACCCGCACTTAACGCGTTACCTGCGGCAGCACCGGGGGCTTCACCTTCGGCTTGATTTTCGAGGGATCGGCGTACTTTTCACCCATACGGATCAGAAAGTTTTCAACGCCCGCGCCCGTCCAGTCGGCGTAACCCCGCAAAAAGCCCACGAGGTTACCCTTGCCGTCAAAGAAATAAGCCGTCGGGACCACATCACTCGGAATGATGCGGAAAATAGACTTTTCCGGATCAAGCCACGTCTCAAAACCACGGAACTTATTTTCTTCGAGGAAATCCTTCACGTCGGTCCCCGGTTCATCGATACTCACCGAATAAAAGCGCACCTTGCTCTTGGGGTCGTGATTAAACTTTTTCTGCAGTTCGGTAATCAAAGGAATCGAGCGCAGGCACGGATCGCACCAGCTCGCCCACATATCGAGAATCAAGAGTTTCCCCTTGTAGTCACTGATGGCGTGCTTTTTACCGTCCATGCCTTCAAATGACAGGTTTTCCGCCGGGTGCGCTCCCGCAAGTTCCTTAAAGTCGGTAAACGCAAGCGGCCGGTTTTTGAGCTGATTACCGGTGGAATAGACCGGCGCATCAAAGATAGAAGCCTGTGCCGCACCGATTGCCAAAACACCTGCCAGTGCAATCCAAAGTTTCTTCATAGTGTTCCTCAGGGTCTTTGTTTGTTATTCATTCGTCTGACGACGCCTTTTAAAGCGCCAGAAGGCAGCGGCGCCCGCGGCGGCAAAAAGCACCCAGGGTGCCGCCCACAAAAGAGCCGTGCCGCCCGTTAAAGCCGGGTCGTAGCGGATCTGTTCACCGTAGCGAGCCGTGAAAAACGCAAGGATTTCTTCCCGGGTTTTGCCTTCGGCAAGCTGCTTATAGATTTCGGCCTTCAGTTCCCCGGCAATCGAGCTTTCGCTTTCAAAAAGCGTGTAGTTGGCGCTTGCCGGATCTCTGAGTTCCTTGGAAATCGCAATGGCAAGGTTTCGCCTTTGTCTGCCGGTGTCTTCGGCCCGTGCCGTCATGCACGCGAAAATTCCGGCCGCAAGCACTGTCCGTCGTTTCACTTTTGAGTCTCCTTACGGCGCCGTCCGATATACGCCAGGGGCAGCGAGAGAAGCATCAGAAGCGCCCCCGCCCAAAGCCAGCTCACCAGGGGCTTGATGCTGATTCTCACCAGATATTCGCCGTTACCGAGTTCGTTACCGAGCGACACATAAATGTCGCGCCAGAGGCCGTGCCGGATCCCTGCCGCCGTCATTTCCATGCCGTTAGTCGTGAAGGTCTGACGCTGGGGCCGCAAGGTAAACTGCACCTCTTCTTTCTCATTCATCACAAGTATCTGCGCTTCTTTTGCACGGTAGCTGCGGGTGACGACGTCCTTTGTTTCATCGTAGACAAAGATAAGGTCGGCAATGGGTTTTCCGAGCCCCGGCCCCATTCTCAGAAGGTTTTCCGTTTCGTAGTTTGAGGTCCCGGTGGCCCCCGCCATGCTCACCGCAAGCCCTAGATGCGCAATAACGGCAGCAGCGCTGATGCTGCGTTTTGCTGCGGCCCCTAGGGCGGTAGATGCCACCCAGAAGGCCCCTGCAAACCCGAGCACCGTAAGAACCAGGTCTGAGGGCTTAAAAAGGGCGGCGATTGCTGCAGCTGCCGCCAATGAAAGAACAGCCGCACAGACAGAGAACAGGCGCGGAAGTTTTGCCGCCTGCACCACGCCGATCAAAACGGCCGCGGCAATCGTCATCGGGGCAAAAAAGGCGTTGAAGTAAGGCGCCCCCACGGATATTTTTCCGAGCGCGAAGAGGTCATAAATCAGGGGATAAAGCGTGCCGATCAAGACGCTTGCGGCTGCCGCAATCGTAAGATAAATCCCGGCGGTCACCGTAAAGTAAAAGACGCCGCCCGGGCTGCCTTGAGCCTCTGCCTCATGTTTCGTGAGCCCTTCAATACGTGCTGCATACAGCACAAAAGCAGGCACCAGAAGCACCACGCTCAGAATCAGGAGTGCCGCACCGCGCGCGGGATCGACGGCAAAGGCATGCACCGACTGAACGATGCCGGAACGGACCATAAAGGAGCCGAAAAGACAGAGCGCAAAGGAAATGAGCGCGAGAAAAACCGTAAGCCGGAATGTCCCGGTTTTCTGAAGAACAAAGGCGTGCAGCATCGCCGTGGTCACAAGCCACGGAATAAAGGACGCATTTTCCACGGGATCCCAGAACCACCAGCCGCCCCAGCCGAGTTCGGTGTAGGCCCACCAGCTGCCCAAAGCGTTGCCTGCGGTGAGAAACGCCCAGGTCACAAAGACAAGCCCTCTGAGGAAACGGCGTCTTGCCGCGTCAGCCGAGCCCGTCATCAGAAGCGCCGCCACCACGGCAAACACAATCGTAAGGCCCGCGTATCCTGCAAACAGAAGCGGCGGATGCACGATCATCCCGACGTCCTGCAAAATGGGATTGAGGTCTCTGCCTTCTTTGGGAACGAGCGGCAGAAGCCGCGCAAAAGGGTTTGAAGTAAACAGCGAAAAAAGAGAAAAAGCCGCGAGCACCGCAGAGCTCACCGCCGCGGTTGCGGCTTTCAAAAGGGCGTCTTTGGGCGCGCAAAAAAGTGCCGTTGCCGCAGCCGCCGCAATCATGTCAATCCACAGCAGAAACGACCCTTCGTGACTGCCCCAGAAGGCGGCAAACTTATAGACAGGAGCAAGCGCACTGTTGGAATTCTGCGCAACGTAGGCAACCGAAAAATCATCGGTGAGAAAGCTCACCGTCAGGCAGATGCTTGCCGCAAAAAAAGAGATCACGGCCGAGGTGAGCCCTGCCCGCCAAAAGTCACGGGCAAAGACATTGCCTTTGGCAACACCGTAAAAACAAAAGACGGCCGTGACAAGCGCTGCCGCTGCCGCCGCCGTCAGAAAAAAGAGACCAAGCTCAGGAATCACCGTGTTTCTCCTGCTGCGGCAAGGCTTACGGCCTGCGCGCAAAACGAGTCTTCATTGTGCCCGAAAAGTCCTTCTGCGGCCTTAACACACGTCATTTCTCAGGCTCCTTGCGCGCCCCGGCCTCAGGCCTGACGGCCAGCGCCGCGTAGTCGGTAATCCCCTTGCCGCTGTCAATTGCCAGGCCTGCGGCGATTCTTCTGAGCAGAAACACCACGGGGCTGTCCATCAAAAAGCGCGCTTCCGGATAGAGCCAAAAGAGGCGGTCCAGGGAATCATTGGGCTGGTACGGGGCATCGGCCACACCGTCCCCGTCCAGATCCCAGACGCTGCCCGCACCCCAGTAGTTGCCGCGCCCGTTATCGCTCCAGGTAAGGGGTCTCTTCCCGATATAGCGCACCTGTGTGCGGTTGTCGTCAATGACGTTTCCGAGCACGGTGCTCCCCTCGCCCCCCAGGGCAATGTCAATACCGATATCGCTTGTCTCAAAGCGGTTGCTGAGAATCCGGTTGACGCCCTCGCCATAGATAAAAAGGCCCTTACCTTCCGTATTGAGGGCACTTTTGGCCCGCGGGTTGTGCGTGCGTGTCACGGTGTTGTTTTCAACGAGGCACCCGTTGCTTTCATTTAAAAGAATCCCGAACTCCACGGCACGGTCCGTGACGTTGCCGGTAACAACGGAATTTCTGGAACTCATCACCGCAACGCCCCCGATCACGGCTTCGCTTTTGTTTCCCAGCGCCCTGTCGTTTTTGGTGTACATAAAATGCACACCGTACTGCAGGCCCGCAAAGTCATTGTCATTGACCGTGCAGCCGTCGGTGCTTTCCAGGTAAACGCCGTCACGCGTGTAGCGCATGGTGTTGCCGCGGATCACGGCGCCCCCGGTGCTTTTTACGTACACCCCGTCGCCGCGGTCAAGGACGTGTTCGCTCTTTTCACCCGTGATCACTGAATTCTGAACCGTAAGGCGTGAGACCCCTTCGGCATACACGCCGAACCCGGGGCCTGTGACCGTAACGCCCGTAATCGTGATGTCGTGAGCAAACTTACGGATATGAATACCCGCGTCCTGCGAGAGGATTTCGCGCCCAAACCCGGTGACCGTAAGCCCCGTGAGCTTCACGTCAGAGGCAAGAATCTTAATGGTGCTCCCGGTGCCGCGTCCTCGGATTTCAGCGCCCGTTTCCGCGCGGATATCGACGCTTTTGGCTATCACCCAGGGGCCTTTGTAAACGCCCTTACTAAGGTAGAGGCACCCCCCGCGGGGGACAGAGGAAAGCGCCCGGGAAAGCGCTGTTTCCGGTGTTATGACGGTGCAGACCGTGCCGTCTGCGGCGGTAATTGCCGGCGCACCTTGAGCGGACGCCAAGACTGGCAGCATGAGTAACACCGCCGATGCCGCCGCCCGTTTGAGTTTTGCCGGAAAGACCACTGCTGCACCCGAAAAATGATTTGAAAAAGGTACAAAAAAGGCGCCTTTGCACAAACACACTGCACAACCGGCGCCTTACCCGCGTTTCCGCCGTACACCGGAAGCTTCCGAGTGTACGGCAAAAACAGTTCTGACACGATGCTCTAGAGCACGAATGTCTGACCGGCGTAGAGGATGAACACACGCAGGCACATCATGCCGCAGATGCTCGCCAGAGCGCCCAGACAGAAGGCACCGGCCGATTTTCCGAAGCTCGCGATCAAGGGCAGGACAAAGCCCACCCCGATCACGCCGCACCAGAAAAGCGTGGCCCACGTTCCGGTCGTGAAGGCTGCAGCCGCAAGTTGCTGACCTTCGTTGCCGAGCACCATCGCCATCGCGATCATGAAGATGCAGAAAAGTTCTGCGGCCATGATCGGATATTCGGCGCGGTGCAGCACGTGCATATCGCAGCCTTCATGCTTTTCACCGAAGCACACCACGGCAAACAAACGCGCCGCAGCAGCACCGGCAGAAAGCCCGGAAGCCACAAAAAGCCCCGGCAGCACGGCGGTGTTCATGAGCGGGAAGCGCACCAGTGCGGAAATGAGGAAACCCGTGTAGGCGCAGATCGTAAGCGCCAGGATCAGAACGATCCAGTACAGGGGCTTTCTCACGCCGTCAATGGCAGCGATGAGGCCCGACAACGCCGGGCAGCACTTCGGCCCGAACGCCATGAGCATCAGGATGAAGGTGAGCGGAATGTATGCAATGAGCGCAATCACGCCCAGACTCATCACTGAAGTCAGGTTGTAGTTGATGAGAATGCGCCAGAAGGCGAGAGGCTTGGTAAGGTCAGCCACAAGGCAGACCATGCCGAGCGCGATCGTCACGAAGGCCACCATCGAGGCGGACTTCAGAAGCGGCGTATTGTCATAGTTACCCTTAAACAGGTTCACCAGCAGCGCAATTGCCATTGCACCGCCCGAGATACCTGCCAGGAAGAGATACACGGCAATGGGCCAGGGCCATTGAATGCCGTGGCTTAAGCCGATGGTAAAGTTCAAGCTCGCTTCCATTTCTTACACTCCCAGTTTTACGATCGGGATGTAGCGCAGGACCGGATCAGTGCCCAGTTCAGGCTTGATGCGCACGCTGTCCTTCACCTTCAACAGGCGACTCACGTACGATTTCTCGTCGCTTGCGTCGCCGAAAATCAGGGCATCGTACTTGCAGCTTTCCACGCAGCCCGGGGTCTGATTCTTCTTCAGACGGCTGTCGAGGCAGAAGTTGCAGTTGTCGGCTGCCTTGGTCTTTTCATTGATGAAGCGGACGTTGTACGGGCAGGCCACAATACAGTACTTGCAGCCGATGCACTTGTCCGGATTCATCGTCACGATGCCGGTTTCGGGATCGCGGTGCGCTGCGCCCGTCGGACAAACCTTCACGCACGGTGCATCCTGACACTGCTGGCAGGACACACGCACGTAACGGCGGTCGTAGGCGTAGCCGCGCGGTGCGTCTTCCTTCGGGCACTGTGCCGTGCCGTCGGTGCCGCAGGTAAACTGCAGCGCCAGGCGCGACTGGCCTTTCGGTAATTCATTTACTTTGGTGCAGGCGTCCTTGCAGTCGCCGCAGCCCACGCACTTGTTCTGGTCAAAGACCATCACGTACTTGGGCTTACCTTTGGCTGCTGCGCCCGAACCGTTGCTGCTGCACCCGCCTGTCTGAAGCAGGAGCAGTGCGCCGCCTAATCCGGCTCCGGCGAGAAGCTTTCTCCTGTCAATCTTTTCGCTCACGATATTCTCCAAGGGGTATGTATTTTTCTTCAGTTGTTCTTTCACCTGTAACCAGAAAGAAACGTCTGAAAAATACGTCTCCCGCTGATTCGTTTCGTCTTATCGGGTCATCCGGCCGCGGGCGTTGGCGACGGCGTTTTCAAGTGCCGCGCGCTGGCCTGCCGCCGCTCCCGAACGGATCAGAAACTCCCACTCATCGATTGCCTTCTGATAGTTCCCGGTAAGAAACGCATCGTTGGCAATCAAAAGCCGGATTTCCACGTTGTAGGGGTTGGCGCGAAGCAGCCTTTCGGTGAGGGCTCTGACTTCCGGGCCGAACCTGCGTCCGTCCCTGTAGTAAAGCGCCTGCGCCTTCAATGACAAGAGTTCCTGCGTTTCGCCGCAGAGGGTGACGGCGGCATCCAGTGTGTCAACCGCATCCTTATAAAGTCCTGCCGCGTAATAAGACTGCGCAAGTTTCATCTGCGCGGCCTCATTTTCCGGATCAGCCTTCACGGCGCGGCGGGCTTCGGTGATGCGGGCAGCAAGCTGCCAGTCCGTAAACTCGTCGACTTCACGGGTGTCCCAGTCCGAAAAACGGCCCAGAAACCCGTAGCCTGCGGCTGAAAGCACAAGGATGGAAACCACCGCAAGTACCGTCAGAACTTTTGCGCGGGCCGCCCCGGGCGTATGTGAAAACCGTACGCCGTAGGCAGTGCACAGCCCCGCCGGCACCAAAGCCGCCAAAGCAAGCCCCCACGCCAGTGTTGTCATTGATTCGGTTCCTTTTTGCTTACCCGGTGCGTCTTTTATGTACGCACCCAACGTTTTTCCGTCGGGGTGATGCAAAGCGAGGGAAAAAATCCAAGAGGCATTACATGCCGCTCATTCCCATGCCTTTCATCATGCCCTGATGTCCTTTGACTTTTTCAACCTTGAGCAGCTCAACTTCAAAAATCAGTGTGGATTCCGGAGGAATCTGCGCAATACCGTCGGAGCCGTACGCAAGTTTTGCCGGCATGACAAAACGGTACTTGCTGCCTTCCTTCATGAGCTTTAATCCCTCTTCAAAACCGGGGACCACGCTCATCACGACAAAGCGCTGCGGGCCTCTCTGGGCGGTCGAGTCAAAGACCGTCCCGTCAATGAGCCTGCCTTCGTAATTGACCGTCACAACGTCAGCCGTTGTGGGAAGCGCACCCTTACCCTGCTTGAGCACTTCATACTGAAGACCGGACTCAGTGGTCACGACGCCCTTTTTCTTGGCGTTTTTTTCAAGGTAGGCCTTGCCGTCAGCCGCGTTTTTCTCGCGCGCCTTTTCAACGGCCTTCTCTTCAAGCTTGTTTAAAACATCCTGGCGCTTGTTGAGTTCCTTGATGATGTCGTCGACTGAAAGCTTCGACTTATTCTGCAGCGCATCGTTAAAGCCCTGCAGAACGAGCTTTTTATCAGTCTTTACACCGAGCGCTTCCTGCTTCATGATCTGCGCGGCGATGTAGTTGGCGACAGAAGCCCCCATACTGTAAGACTCACGCTCTTCACTCGTTTTGAGCTCAGTCGCCGTAACGGAGTGAGCCGCAAACGCGAGAATCACGGCGAGTGCAGGCAGGGTTTTCTTAAGGGTCAGCATAATTCAGAGTGTTCCTGTGGTTACGGTGCCGTCCTCACGAGACATTCGTTTCAGACAGTCTTTTTGTTCCGGTTATCAAGAAAAATCACGCGTGTCTTACGGACGTTCCGTGGCGCGGCCCGAAAGTTTCCACCCGTAGATGCCGTCGGGCATCTGGCAGACCTGCGTGTAGCCGAGTCTGATCACCTGACGGGCTGCGTTCTCGCTGCTTTCGCACAGACGGTTGGCGCAGTAAAAAACCATCGGGGTGTTCTTGTCGGCGGGCAGCAGTTTCTTCCAGTCCTGCACGTTGAAAAACGTTGCCCCCGGGATAAACCCGTCGGCCCAGATTTCCAGCGTGTTGACGTCGTAGAACTTCCAGCCTTTGCTTTTGAGAACTTCCGCCTCGGGGATCGAGATCTGGATGAGGTCTTCCTTATAAACAGGGGCCTCAACCATGGGACCGTCACCGCCGGCAAGCGCTGCTCCGGCAAGGAGCATTCCTTCGGCAAATCCGAGACAGACAAACGTTTTCTTCATGATGTTGTGATTCTTTTCAGTTTCGCCCTAAGCTGCCGCCGGGGGTGTCCCGGCGGCAGCAACCTCAGGGATTTCTTCGCAAGTTACTTCGAAGCAGTCGTCTTCGTCTTCACAAACTCACCCTTGTCGAGGATTGCCTGAGCCTGGTTGACATAGGCCTTGGCCGTTTCCACGCGCTTGGCGAGGTAGTGAGGAGCGTGAACACCCCAGGAACCGTCCTTCTTGATCTGCCGGGCGATTTCTTCAGCCTTGTCGATGAGCATGAGCACTTCGGTCTTGGCTTCGGGGGTGAGCTTCGTGATTTCAAGAAGCTTGTTCACACGGTCGAGGGACTGCGTCACAACCTTGTAGCCGTCCTTAACCGGGTTCTGCCACTTCATGACTTCACCGTAGATGACCTTCTGGTCGGAGTACTGCAGGCCCTTCTCGAGTTCAGACATGAACACGGAGTGGCAGCCCTTGCCTTCGACAACCTGAACTTCAGCGTTGGCGGTACGCGCGCAGCTCCACATCAGGTCGAGGTAGCCGTGGCCTTCTTCGTCCTTAGCCATTCTCCAGCCCTTGGAGTTCGAAGCACGGGACTGACCGGCAGCCGGGTTCATCATCTTGGCGGTCGGATCAACCTTGATGTTCCAGACGTGAGAACGACGCACGGCGTCAAAGCCCGCGAAGTCAGGACGCTGGATGGCCGTGAAGTTTTCGCAGCTCATCGTAAACGGCATATGGCAGCCGATGCAGTCGATCTTCTTGTGGGTGTCGGTCATCGCAACCACGTCAGCCTGATCCTTGTGGCAGTCCTGGCAGGTCTTGCGGATGGCAGGCTTGGTGTAGTAGGACTTCCAGTCGTTGGACGTGATTTCATGCGGATCGTGGCAGGTCACGCAGCGCATGCCCTTTTCGTAGTGCTTGGACATCATGAGCTGAGAGCCTTCCGTACCGCAGGAGGGGCAGGAGCTCTTTGTCTTGATGTTAAAGCCCGTTTCGATCTTCTTCACGCCTTCCTTGGTGGTGACAATGTCTTCTTCAATGAAGTTGGAGCGCTGGTGGCAGCGTTCGCAGTTCGTTTCAAAGCCGTTACTGGCAGCGCCCACAAGGTGGCCGCCCGCACCGTGGCATTCTTCGCAGGCAATACCCTTGGAAATCGTGTGCTTCTGAAGTTCCTTCGGATTGCCGAGAGCCTTGAAGAACTCTTCCTTGTTCTTAAAGTCGAACTTGAAGGAGTGGCAGACTTCGCAGTAGGAGGTTGCCGGCTGGAAGAGGAACTGCTTCTCGAAAGAAGCACCGTAGGAGGTCATACCCCACTGGTGAGAGGCCGAGCCGCCCATTTCCTTCATCGTGGTCGGGAAGTCAGGAATCACCTTCTTGATTTCCTTGGCGCGTTCGGGGCTTAACCAGGAAGCCCAGCCGCGGGAGAACTGGTTGCCGCCGGCAACGATCGTACCCGTGCCGTCACGGAGCAGCCCGCCGCGGACGTGGTAGGAGCCGCGGGCAAGCCAGGCGTCGATGTAGCCGTACTTCGTGCGCGGCGTACCGACCGTGGCGTAGATCACGTCAGGCGTGATGCCGTCGGCAAGAATCGAAGCGTCAGAACCGTAGAGCTTCTTTTTGAGGTCGTTGTTGACTTCGGGGTGTTCGCCCGGGAAGCGGATCGTCTGAGCATGACGGCTTCTCTTCCACTTTTCGTACTGAACCGCGTGGCAGGAGCCGCACTTTTCAGGACCCACGAACTTATTGGGGAAGTCAAGAATCGAGGTCTGAGGCAGACGGTACTGCGAGGCCGACGGACGGGCGCCGGGCTGCAGAGCCGAGTACTTCTTGGCGTTGCCTTCACCGAGGTATTCGGAACCGCGGGTGGAGACCTTGTACATACCGATCACACGGCCTTCTTCAGCGTACTTAAAGAGGGGGTGATGCTTAAAGAGGTAGTCAAAAAGTTCTTTTTCCTGGACGATGTAGTCCTGCAGCGTACGCACACCCTTGGTGGGCTCGGTGAGATCAGGGTTGTCCCAGATCTTCTGAGTGGTCGCATTGACATGCGGATTGCCGTCGCCCGGGGCCGGTGCAGCCTGCACTGTACCGACAGCAGCTAAAGCAGCTGTGCAAAACAGAGCGCTGAGCGCTGTTCTGACGGTTGTTGTTTGCATTATGTTTCTCCTTGAGGTTTTCGACAGTTCACTTGTGGTGTACGTGCCAAAAATTGGTCGCACGAATGCCCTTACGGGCCGCACTCCCACGGCAAAGATTACGTGAAGCTGAAATCCCCGGAAAAACTTTTTGTCTTAATGTTGCCTTAATACAACCACTGCTTTTCACCCATTCGCATTTGACTTTTGTCAAAAAATTAAAGTCTCTCGACTCTATATATACGTATTAACCCGATACCCTTTCATATGTTTTTCGTTATCCGAAAGAATTAAGCCTGGTGTAAGACAGATGAATGAGAAACATTCTCAACAACCCTTTCAGGCCGCCCCTTTTGGGTGCGGGAAGTACCGTTTCTTAAATATGTAACTAAATGTTAGCTCAGGAAAATTTTTACAACACCTTTTATGTTTTTTAAATGCTCCGCCTTTTTCTGTTGTCTGGAAAAACGCGTGTAAAAAAGCCGCCCGATTGTGCACCGGACGGCTTTTTTGTTTATGCAGGGCTCAAAAAATTCAGAACTTACGCCCGCTTTTCAAGAACGGCCACGGCCGAAAGGACCTTGCCTTCCAGAAATTCGAGGAAGGCGCCGCCGCCGGTGGAAATGTAAGAAAGCTTATCGGCCATCTTGTACTTTTCAACGGCAGCGACCGTATCACCGCCCCCGGCAATTGAAAAAGCGCCCTTGGCGGTAGCCGCCGCGACGGCTTTGGCAAGTTCCTCCGTGCCGTGGGCAAAAGGTTCCATTTCAAAGACCCCCACAGGGCCGTTCCAGACCACGGTACCGGCATCAGCGATGAGCTTGGCAATCGCCTGAGCCGACTCAGGACCGACGTCCAGGATCATTTCATCTTCAGCAACGTCTTCGACGCAGCAGGTTCTTCTCGGCGCATCCTCGCTGAAAGCCTTTGCCACCACGACGTCCGTGGGAAGCGGCAGCACCGCGCCTTTTTCCGCGAGCGTTGAGAGCACCTTTTTGCATTCATCGACGAGCTCGGGTTCAGCCAGGGACTTGCCGATGGGTTTTCCGGCCGCAAGAAGGAACGTATTGGCAATACCCCCGCCCACAATGAGGCGATCCACCTTCTGCGCGAGGTTATTGAGAATGGTGAGTTTCGTGGAAACCTTGGAGCCCCCAACAACGGCCGCCAGCGGGTGCTTGGCGTCAGCCACGGCTTTTGTGAGCGCATCGATTTCAGCGGCCATCAGGGGACCGGCGCAGGCAACGGCCGCGAGTTCAGCAACACCCGCTGTGGAGGCCTGGGCGCGGTGCGCGGTACCGAAGGCGTCGTTCACAAACACATCACAGAGCGCCGCATACTTTTTCGCGAGTTCCAAATCGTTTTTCTTTTCACCCTTGTTGCAGCGGCAGTTTTCAAGCATCACCACTTCGCCCGGCTTCACATCAACGCCGTCAAGATAGTTTTTCACAAGGCGGATGGGCTGCCCCACGAGCTCACTCATACGCACAGCCACGCCGGCCAAGCTGTCTTCGGGCTTGAGTTCCCCTTCGGTGGGACGCCCGAGGTGGCTCATGACGAGCACGGCGGCGCCGGCGTCAAGCGCAAGGCGGATTGCCGGGACGCTCGCCACAAGGCGCGCTTCGTTGGTAATACGGCCTTCATCGTCTCTCGGCACATTAAGGTCACTGCGGATCAGAACACGTTTGCCGTTTAAGGCGCCGGCCTTGGCGAGGTTTTCCAAAGTCTTCACATGCATGGAGGATGCTCCCGAAATAAGCTAAAAAAACGGATATTGAAATACGTTGACAAAGAGAATCCGCACTGCCGGTTGTCTCGGTCAATGCGGATTCTTCATAGTGTGACTGCGGCGGTTACTTGGCTGCCATCATGGCAACGGCGTTATCGAGCATACGGCAGGAGAAAGCCCATTCGTTGTCGTACCAGCTCGAGACCTTCACGAGGCGCCCGCCCGAGACCTTCGTAAGCGTCGAATCAAAGACGGAAGAATGCGGGTCGTGATTAAAGTCGGTGGAGACAAGGGGAAGCTCGTTAAAGCCCAAAACACCCTTAAATTTCGGGTTCACCGCGGCATCACGCATGATCTGATTGACGGCTTCCACGCTCGTTTCGGTCTTGGCGATAAAGGTGAGGTCTACAAAACTCACATTGATCGTGGGCACGCGCACCGCGTAGCCGTCCAAAAGACCGTTTAATTCCGGCAGCACAAGACCCACGGCCTTCGCAGCCCCGGTCTTGGTGGGAATCATTGACATGGCGGCCGCACGGGCACGGCGCATGTCCTTGTGGTAGACGTCGGTGACGTTCTGATCGTTCGTGTAGGAGTGAATCGTGGTCATCAGACCGCGCTCGATTCCCACCGTGTCGTTTAACGCCTTTGCCAGGGGCGCAAGGCAGTTGGTGGTGCAGCTTGCGTTGGAGACAACCTGCATGGCAGAGGTGAGGATGCTGTCGTTCACACCGTACACAACCGTGGCGTCAACTTCCTTACCCGGTGCGGAGATGAGCACTTTCTTGGCGCCCTGTTCGATGTGCATCATGGCCTTGTCTTTGTGCGTAAAGGCCCCCGTGCATTCAAGCACCACGTCCACGTCAAGTTCGCCCCACGGAATTTCCTTCGGATCACGGGTAGAGAACATACGGATACGGTCGCCGTTGACGGTCATCCAGTCCGGGCCTTCGGTCTTCACTTCCGCGTCAAAGCGCCCGTGCACCGTGTCGTAGCGCAACAGGTGCGCATTGATTTCATCGTCACCCGGGGTATTCACCGCCACAATCTCAAGGTCACGGCTCTTTCCGTCCTCGTAGTGAGCACGCAGCACATTGCGGCCGATACGTCCGAAACCGTTGATCGCTACACGAATCGTCATTTGTCTTAGTCCTTAAGTGTTGGGGTGAAATGGGTTATTCCTTGCGGCCGGCGAGCGCACGGGCCTTCTTAACAGCGTTTTCAACCGTAAAGCCGAAGTGCGGCCAAAGCACCTTTGCCGGAGCCGACTCGCCGAACGTGTCGATGCCGATCACGTCGCCGTTACCGTGCATGTACTTGTACCAAAGGCCCGTCACACCGGCTTCGATTGCAAGAAGCGGAGTGCCGGCCGGGAAAATGCTTTCGCGGTAGGCCGCGTCCTGACGGTCAAAGACGTCGGCGCAGGGCACCGACACCACGCGCACCTGAATGTTCTGAGCCGTGAGAAGCTTGCGCGCTTCGACGGCAAGCGGAAGTTCAGAGCCCGTCGCCGCAATGATGACTTCGGCCTTACCCGCGCCTGCCGGAGCTTCAGCCGCCACATAGGCGCCGCGGGCAATCGCGTCCGCGTCCACCTCGTCACGCTCTTCGCAGAAGGCCACGGTCTGGCGCGAGAAAATGAGCGCGCTCGGGCCGTCACGGCGTTCAAGCGCCGCGTCCCAGGCCACAATCGATTCAACGGTATCGGCCGGACGCCACACGTCAAAGCCGGGGATGAGTCTTAAGCTCGCCACGTGTTCGATCGACTGATGCGTGGGACCGTCTTCACCGAGGCCGATCGAGTCGTGCGTAAAGACAAAGATCGAACGCAGCTTCATGAGAGACGCCATTCTCAGAGCGTTTCTGGCGTAGTCCGAGAACGTCAGGAACGTTGCGCTGAACGGGATAAAGCCGCCGTAAAGAGCAATGCCGTTCTGAATACCGGCCATGCCGAACTCGCGCACACCGTAGCTGATGTGGCGGCCGAGCATGTTGTCGTGCGTGAGGCGCTCCACCCCCGTCCAGTTGGTGAGGTTCGAGCCCGTGAGGTCGGCGGAGCCGCCGAGGAGTTCCGGCAGCGACGGCGCCAGGGCGTTGAGTGCCTTCTGGCTTGCCTTACGGGTGGCAACGCTTTCCGCGGCGGCCTGAGCATTGCAAAGCGCTTCAAAAACAACGTCATCAAACCCGGCAGGAAGGTCGCCCGCCAGACGTCGCTTAAGTTCAGAGGCCAGTTCCGGATATGCCTTGGCGTAATCGGCAAACATCTTGTTCCAGGCGTCTTCCATCGCCTTACCCGCCGGACGCGCGTCCATTGCGGCGTAAACCGCCTCAGGCACTTCAAAGGGACCGTACTTCCAGCCGAGTTTGGCCTTGGTGGCCGCAATTTCTTCGTCACCCAGGGCTTCACCGTGGGCCTTTGCGGTACCGGCGCGGTTCGGGGACCCGAAGCCGATCACGGTCTTGGCGATAATCAGCGTGGGACGGTGTTCTTCAGCCTTGGCTTCGGCAATCGCCTTATCCATGGCATCGATGTCGTGGCCGTCCACCGGGCCGATCACGTTCCAGCCGTAGGCTTCAAAGCGCTTACGGGTGTCGTCGGCGAACCACCCCTTCACATTGCCGTCAATGGAAATACCGTTGTCATCGTAAATGGCGATGAGTTTGTTAAGCCCCCAGACACCCGCCAGAGAACAGACTTCGTGGCTGATGCCTTCCATCATGCAGCCGTCACCCAAAAACACATAGGTGCGGTTGTCAATCACCGGGAACCCTTCACGGTTAAATTCCGCGGCAAGCATTTTTTCCGCAAGCGCCATACCCACGGCGTTGGCGATACCCTGTCCGAGGGGGCCCGTCGTCGTTTCAACGCCCGGGGTCACGCCCACTTCGGGGTGGCCCGGCGTTTTACTTCCCATCTGACGGAAGTTTTTGATGTCATCCATCGAGAGGTCGTAACCGGTGAGATGCAGCAGCGAATACTGCAGCATCGAGCCGTGGCCGTTGGAAAGGATGAAACGATCGCGGCCGATCCAGTGCGGGTCGGCCGGGTTGTGACGCAGATGCCGCGTCCAGAGAGCTACAGCGATATCGGCCATACCCATGGGCATGCCGGGGTGGCCGCTTTTGGCCTTTTGAACAGCATCAATGGAGAGAGCACGGACGGCGTTGGCCATCATCTGCGCGGAGACGGAATCGGACATAAAGGTCGGATAATTCTGGAAAATTTGAGAAAACTGCATCCTCAACAGATTCCGCGCGCAAGAAGCCTTCCGCTTCTAAGCAGAAAGTCTCAGTCTGCGCGGCACCTGCCTATCTTTGGTATTGTAACAAAGGATGGCCGCGCGCCCGCTTCCGGGCAGGGACTTTTTACGTGCGGCCCGTGACTTTTTCCGGACGTCGTTTTATGGCCGTTGTCGCTCGTTTTTATTCACCTCAGGAAAAACCTTTTGCCGTCGGAGAGCGTGCGCTTTTAAGCGAAAAAGCGCGCCACCACGCAGGACGCGTCATCCGCGCGGTTGCCGGTGACACCGTGGCGCTTTTTGACGGTTCGGGAGAAGTTGCCGCCGGTCCCATTGCCTTTGAAGGCAAGGATGCCTGGATTACGGTTCATAGCATTGAAAGACCGCAGACAGAAAGCCCCGCACACATGACGCTTATCCAAGCGATGGTAAGCAACGAAAAAATCGACTTTATTGTCGAAAAGGCCGTTGAAGCCGGCATTTCGCGCATCATCCTTGTGCCTGCGGCGCGAAGCGTCACCAAACTCGCGGGCGAGCGCCTTGAAAAACGCCTTACCCGCTGGAATGACATTGCAGTCGCTGCCTGTGAGCAGTGCGGCCGCAACGTGGTGCCCGTGATTGAGGCCCTTCCCTCGCTTAATACGGCGCTCACGGACGTTAAGGCGGGCTGCCGCTGGTTTATGCATCCCGGGGAATCAGACGCACTGACGGTCAAGAAGGACTGCCGCAGCTTTGCCTTTGCCGTGGGCCCTGAAGGCGGCTTTTCGCCGGAAGAAATCAAAGCGGCTCAGGAAGCAGGCTGGCAGTGCGCTGTTCTGGGCCCCCGCGTCTTACGTACGGAAACCGCGGCCTTGGCTGCCGCCTGCGCCGTCAATACCCTTTTCGGGGACTACCGCATCAGCACGTCTTAACCTTTCGGACAAGTGCGAGGAAATCACTCCAGGTACCCGGTTTTCCGGCAAGAATCCGGTAGCTCGGGCCGGCTTTCTTTCTGAGCGTCAGAACCTTCGCCCGCTCAACCTCTCCCTCTGCGGCCAGAAGCAACCGGCTCTGTGCCACAAAGACGCGACGCGAATAGCTGCCGTCGCCGCGAAGGTTTGCCGCTCCGACGTAGTACTTGAGCGCTTTTTTCACGGTGCCCTGCTTTGTGAGGTAGTTTGCCAAAATTCCCGCGCCCACGGTCATATTGGCCCGCACGTCAAACAGGGCCTCTTTTCCGCCGTGGTCCTCAAACTTTTTGCCGTGCGCGGGAACGTGCACCTGCATGAGGCCTACGGCACCGGCTTTACTCACCGCGCGCTCGTTAAAGCCGGATTCGACCGAAATAACCGAAAGGATGAGCAGTGGATCAAGGTCAAACTGTTTACCAAGCCGCACGGCTTCGTCCACAATCGTGCGGGCTTCGAGTTTGGACTTATGCCACAGCCCGGCAATGCTCTCGGTCAAGCGGATGCTGATGATGTTGATGCGCTCCTCTGTCGTGAGAAACCGCGATGGCGGCTCAACAAGGCGCTCTGCCGCCGAAACTTCTGTTTTTTGAGTCATGACAGGTGCCGGCATCAAAAGAAGTTCAACGCCTCTCATCAGGAGAAAAAGCCCGACGGAGAGCAAAAGGAGCGCCGCAGCGGCTGCAAGCACGGCCTTTTTGCCGAGCCGCTCAAAAAGGGGCAGCGCCTTTTCTTCGGTTTGTCTTAAGTCCGAAAACTGCATCAGACAGCCCGCTCACGGTGCGAGGGACGCCAAACCCAAATCAAAACGGCGATGCCGGTCAAAATGAGCGGCAGTGACAGCCACTGGCCGCGCGAAAGTCCGAGTAACCCCAAACCGAGATAGCTGTCCGGTTCCCGGAAGTACTCGACAAAAAAGCGGGCAACACCGTAGCCGATGCAAAAAAGCGCCGAAACAAACCCGCGGCCGTGGTTTTTGGCCGACGCCCACCAAAGCAGCGCAAAAAGACAGAGCCCCTCAAGCCCCGCTTCGTAAAGCTGCGAAGGATGGCGCGGGATATTGTCCCCAGTCTGCGGAAAGAGCATGGCCCAGGGCAGATCCGGCAAAGCCGCTCTCCCCCAGAGTTCTCCGTTAATAAAGTTACCGATACGGCCCGCAAAAAGTCCGAGCGGCACCAGGGGCGCCGTAAAGTCCGACACGGTCCAGAAACTTTTGCCGCGCGTGCGGGCAAACACAAGCATCGCGATGATGCAGCCGATCATGCCGCCGTGCGCGCTCATGCCGCCCTGCCAGACCTTAAAGACGTCCAGGGGATGCGAAGTAAACCAGGCCGGCTGATAAAAGAGGCAAAACCCCAGGCGCCCGCCCAGCACCACGCCGAGCACCCCGTAAAAGAGAAGATCCTCAAGGTCAGCCTTTGTCATGCCGCGCCAGGCGTCCTCTGCCCTTCTGCGCCCGAGAATGAGAAAAAGCGCAAATCCCACCAAATACATGATGCCGTACCAGTGCACGGCCACGGGCCCCAACTGAACGGCCACGGGATCAAACTGCGGATGAATAAGCATGGTGTCGGCAAAAAGCGGTGAAATATCAGATGCGGGCGCAACAATACAGCATCAGCCTGATATGAGGCTTTTGCGGCCGGTCAAAAAAAGCGCCGCCCGCAGACACAACGGCCGCAGACAGCGCTTCCTGATTCACAGAATTTCCCGCAGGAAGCCCGGGACTTGAGCCCCGGGAGGAATGCGGGCTTTCGATTTTTTTTAATCTTGTCCCAAACGCAGCCAAACCATGCACATAGTTTTCGCTTAAGGTACAGCGAGGCACTGCGCACACATACGTCTCTGCATTTTTTCTTCTCCTTTGATGTTGCCGATTCCGCCGGACACGACCGGCCGGAAACGACTATGTCCGATTTTCAGACCTTTTTCGAACTTTGTGCACAATTTCCTGCACCGGCTGAGAAAAAAGAGCCTTTCAGGAAAAAGACCCGGACGACCTTTTCTCACTGTCATCAGGCGCTTAACCGGGAACCTCCCCCGCAAAAAAAACACTTTTCCACTTCCCGCTCCCGCGCTAAAATCCCGTTTTCTTTCTGCCGAAGCTTCTGTTTCAGACAACAAAGTCCTCACGGACCACTACAAAGAGCCGGGCTTACGGCAGGCGTTTCAGGTTAATTACAAAAGGGTCGAACTCATGTCCGGTCATTCCAAATGGGCCAATATTCAGCATCGTAAAGGCCGTCAGGACGCCAAGCGCTCCAATCTCTGGACCAAACTGGTCCGTGAAATCATTGTTGCAGCCCGTGTGGGCGGCGGCGGAGACCCCGACATGAATTCCCGCCTGCGCCTTGCGGTCTTAAAGGCCCGTGAAGGCAATGTGCCCAAGGACACGATCAACAATGCCATTCTGAAGGGCACGGGTCAGCTTGAAGGCGTGAGCTACGAAGAAGTCCGCTACGAAGGCTACGGCATCGGCGGCGCGAGCCTTATCATCGACTGCACGACCGACAACCGCACCCGTACGGTGGCTGACGTCCGTCACATCCTTTCCAAGCACGGCGGAAACCTCGGCACCGAAGGCTCCGTTTCCTTCCAGTTCAAGCACTGCGGCGAATTCCTCTTTGCCCCGGGCACGGACGAAGACAAGGTTATGGAAACGGCTCTGGAAGCCGGTGCCGACGACGTGATGACCGCCGAAGACGGCTCGATTGAAGTGGTCTGCGACCCCGCGGCTTTTGATGCGGTTGCCAAGGCCTTTGAAACGGCCGGACTCACCCCGGTTGCCTCCGACGTCACGATGAAGCCCTTAAACGAAGTGGAATTAAAGGGCGAAGACGCCGAGAAGATGCGCCGCCTCATTGACGCACTCGAAGATCTCGACGACGTGAGCCACGTCTACACGAGCGCCGTTTTTGAAGACGAACCGGCCGAATAACCGGTTTGTTTTGCTGAAAAAGGCGACGCCTCAAAACTACGGAGCGCCGCCTTTTTTGTATCATCACTTATTGAGTTTCTTTTTTCCCTATCGGAGATAACCCATGAAAGTTCTCGTTGTCGGCAGCGGCGGCCGCGAACACGCCCTCGCCTGGCGTCTTTCTCTGGCTGACAGTGTGGATGCCGTTTTTGCCGCGCCCGGCAATCCCGGCACGGCCGCTGAAAAAGGCATCACCAATGTGGCGGTGACCGACATCGCGGAACTTACGTCCTTTGCCAAAAAAGAAGGGATTGACCTCACGGTCGTGGGCCCGGAAGCGCCGCTCGCGAAGGGCCTCGTGAACGTTTTCCGCGCCAAAGGTCTTGCCGTTTTCGGCCCCACCAAGGAAGCCGCGCAGCTTGAAAGCAGCAAGGACTTTGCCAAGGCCTTCATGAAGCGCCACGGCATTCCCACGGCCGACTACGAAACGTTTTCCGACCCGGCCGCGGCCCACGACTACATCCGCCGCAAGGGCGCTCCGATTGTGATCAAGGCCGACGGCCTGGCGGCCGGCAAGGGCGTTGTGGTCGCGATGGACGAAGAAACCGCGCACGCTGCCGTTGACGACATGCTCGAAGGCCACAAGTTTGGTGCCGCGGGCACGCGCGTCGTGATTGAAGACTACTTGGCCGGTGAAGAAGCCAGCTTCATCGTGATGAGTGACGGCGTGCACGTTCTGCCGCTTGCCACAAGCCAGGACCACAAGCGCCTTTTGGACGCAGACCAAGGCCCCAACACGGGCGGCATGGGCGCCTACAGCCCGGCTCCCGTCGTCACCCCTGAAATTCACGCCAAGGTGATGCGGGAAATCATCGAACCCACAATCCGCGGCATGGCCGCCGACGGCATTCCCTTTACAGGGTTTCTTTATGCCGGTCTCATGATCAGTAAGGCTGCTGACGGTACGCCCACCGTGAAGACCCTGGAATTTAACTGCCGTATGGGTGACCCCGAAACGCAGCCTATCATGAGCCGCATCACCGGGGACTTTGCCAAGGTTCTCAAGGCCGCCTGCGACGGGAAGTTAAACGAAGCCGAACTCACCTGGGACAACCGCAGTGCCCTGGGGGTGGTGATTGCCGCCCGCGGCTATCCGGAACATCCGGAAAAAGGCGCCGTGATCACGGACCTTCCCTGTAACGACGCCGATCATCACCTCTTTCATGCCGGTACGGCGAAAAACGCCAAGGGTGAACTTGTCGTCGCGGGCGGCCGCGTTCTGTGCGCCGTGGGCTTGGGCGACACGCTTCAGAAAGCGCATGACGCCGCCTACGAAGCTGCGCGGGAAGTGCGCTTTGACGGCATGCAGATGCGCAGTGACATCGGCTTCCGGGCACTCGGCAAGTAAGAAAACCCGCGCGGGAGTGTTTAACCGAAATACTCCCGCGGCATACACCGGTTATGTCAGTCACCTATCCGCGCGGTATCGGCCTTTTGGGCGGTACCTTTGATCCGATCCACAACGGGCATCTGGCACTGGCCCGTGAGGCACTGCGCACATTAAGGCTGCAGCGCATTGAGCTGCTTGTGGCCTCAGCGCCCTGGCAGAAAAATGTGCTCACGCCCGTGGATCTGAGGGTACGGATGGCCGAAGACGCCCTGGCGCACGAAGCCCATATGCGCGTCAACCTCACCGAGGTTTTAAGGGACGGCGCCACCTACACGATCGACACGCTCAAGGTGCTCAGAGATGAGCTCGGCCCCTCTGAGCCCCTCGTGCTGATCATCGGGCGCGATCAGTGGGCGAACTTTCATACCTGGAAGCACTGGCGCGACTTCACTGACTACTGCTCTGTTGCCGTGTGCCGCAGAGGCGGCGAAAACGCGGAGGCTGTTGCGGAAGTCTTACGCTGGGCCGAACATAAAGAGGTTGCCCCGGAACTTATCCGCAATTACGCCTGCGGAAAAATCACCCGCTTTTCGATGGTGCCGCATCTGGCCAACTCCTCCGCTATCCGCGCGACCTTTGCCCGTTTTCCCCGCACCGAAGCCTTAAAGCGCCTGCAGCATTGGCTTCCCGCCCCTGTTGCCGTTACGATTGCGCAAAAGAAAATCTACTGATGCCGCCCGGTGAGGACGGCCTTTACACTCTTCTCATGGATAACAACGCTTTAGTTCAACTCATTGTCGATGCGCTTGACGACGTCAAGGGTCAGGACATCCGCGTCTACGACACCACTGACAAAACAAGCGCCTTTGAGCGCGTCATCGTGGTCTCGGGCACGAGTAACCGTCAGACCCGGGCGCTTGCAATTTCGGCTGCGCGCGCCGTGAAAACGGCGGGCCTTCCCGTTCACGGGATCGAGGGTCTGGAAACGGGCGAATGGGTGCTCGTGGACTGCGGCAGCGTCATTGTGCACTGCATGCAGCCTGCGGTCCGGGACTATTACAACCTTGTGGAACTCTGGGGCCCCACTCCCATGAAGCGTCCCGCTGAACCCGCTTAAACTGCCATGCACATCACTGTTGTTGCCGTGGGCTTAAGGCAGCCTGAGTGGGCCGATGCCGCCGTCAAAGACTATCTCGACCGTTTTCCCAAAGACTTTTCGGTGTCGGTTAAGGAAGTCAAAGCCGAGCCCCGCGCCGGACAGCCCGCCAAACGCCTTATGGAACTTGAGGCTGAACGCATCAGAAAAGCAATACCTTCGGGCGACATTGTCGTTGCCATGGATGAGCACGGCCGTGACTTCACCACCATGGACTTTGCCAAAAAGTTTGAAGGCTGGAAAAACGAAGGCTGCGGCGTGACCTTTTTAATCGGCGGCGCCGACGGACTTGATGCCGAACTCAAAAAAAGCGCCCGCATGATGTTAAGGCTTTCTTCCATGACGCTGCCGCACGCCTTTGCGCGTGTGATGCTCGTTGAGCAGATCTACCGCGTCTGGTCCATTCTGAACAACCACCCCTATCACCGCGCATAACCATGCCCAGTCTTTATCTTGCGAGCAAAAGCCCCCGCCGCCGCGAAATTCTTACGACGATGGGGGTTAAAGACTTCGAAATTCTTCCTGTGGGGAAGGCTGAGGTTCTCACGTACTGTGCGGGTGACGAAGAGCAGCTCCCCGACGAGCGCCCCGCCGACTACGTGGTGAGAACGGCAAAGGAAAAGGCCGAAGCCTGTCTTGCCGTCATCAAAAACGCCGGCAAAGCGCCCGCCCCCGTGCTTTCCGCCGACACCGTGGTGATTGCGGGCGACACGATTCTCGGAAAACCAGACGGCCGCGATGAAGCCCGTGAATTTATGCGCATTCTCTCGGGCCGCACGCATGAAGTGCGGACCGCCGTTTGTCTGGCAATGCCCTCCGGGCTGATCCGCTCCGCGGTAAGCGTTTCCAAAGTGAACTTTGCGCCGCTCACGGATGAAATCATTGAAGCCTACATCGCCACCGAGGAGCCTTACGACAAGGCAGGCGGCTACGGCATTCAGGGACTTGCGGGCCTTTTTATCCGCGAGATCACCGGTAGCTACAGCGGCATCATGGGGCTCCCGGTTTTTGAAACCGGAGCGCTTCTGCGGCCTCTGGGATTCACCGCTCTCTGACGCGGGCAAAGCCTAAAAACAAAGGCACGGACCCAAAGCGGTTGCCGTGCCTTTTTTGTTTTTGGGAAAATTCCCGCCGTTACTTCACTTCTACGAGTTCGACGTCAAAAATGAGCGTGGCGTAGGGAGGAATCACACCGGGATAGCCCTGCGCGCCGTAAGCGAGGTTATAGGGAATGGTGAGCTTACGCTTGCCGCCCGCCTTCAGGCCCACAAGGCCCTGCTCCCAGCCCTGAATCACCATGCCGGCGCCGAGCGGAAATTCAATAGGCTCACCGCGGCTGTAGCTTTCATCAAAAATCGTGCCGTCGGTGAGTTTGCCGATGTAGTGCACGCGCACGGTCTTGCCGAATTCTGCCGCTGCGCCCGAACCTTCGGCGACTTCTTCGATTTCAAGTTCCCCTTCGGGCGGCACTTCCACGATGTCGAGCAGTTCAATGTCAAAAACGAGCGTGGCATTCGGAGGAATCGGGCCGATGCCGCGTTCGCCGTAGCCCATCTCAGGAGGAACGGTGAGCGTGCGCTTGCCGCCCTTTTTCATGCCGATGAGGCCTTCGTCCCAGCCGCGGATCACCTGACCGGCACCGACTTTGAACTCAAACGGTTCATTGCGGTTGTGGCTTGAATCAAACACCGTGCCGTCGGTAAGGCGCCCCGTGTAGTGCACGCGCACCTGATCTCCGGCCTTGACGGCCTCACCTTCTCCGGCAACCGTATCGACAATTTTGAGTTCTGACATATTTTTTCCTGTTATGCGGCCGCTTTTGCGGCATAAGAGCGGGCATTTTAGCGGCTCGGTGCTTTCTGCGCCCGCTCGGGCGGCCTCCTTCTGAGCTCTTTGTGTTAGGCAAAGCGCCTTATTGACAGGACTTTTTCTCCTCGGTTACGATACACGTCACTGAAAAAAGAAGCCCCGTGCTTTTTTACGGAACCACTAAAAAAGGTCTGCTTCCATGACAAACCGTCTTTTTTCTGCATATTGGCGCTGGCACCTCCCATAGGGCGGGGCCGCAATGTCGTACGCATAAAAAAGCAGACAACGAAACCCGCTGAGAACTTAGGTCCGGCGGGTTTTTCATCAGTACGTCTCGAAAACTGCCGAAAGCGAAAGATTTTTTAAAAGGCAGAAACGATGACAAACACCAGAATCCTCCCGCGAAAGACAACCCGGCCTTTCTTTCGATGGCGTCCCTGTGACTGATTGACAAACGCACGTTTCATCATTTACAGCCAAGGACACCATCATGGACTCCATCATCAAAAGCATTTACGAAGGCAAAACTCTCACCGAAGGCGAAGGCCGCACGCTCTTTGAAGCAATTTTTGAAGGCAAGGTTGCCCCCGTTGCGCTCGCAGGCATTCTCACCGCGCTCAAAATGCGGGGCGAAAAACCCGAAGAAATCGCGGGTGCCGCGGCAGCGATGCGGGGTGCCGCGCTCCCCGTCCCGCGTCCCGAGGGCCTCACGATCGGCGAAATCGTCGGTACCGGCGGGGACGGCACTCAGAGCATCAACATTTCCACGACGGCAGCCATTGCCGCCGCGGCCGCGGGTCTTTTTATCGCCAAGCACGGCAACAGCGGCGTTTCCTCGCGTTCCGGGGCTTCAGATGTTCTCACGTCCCTTGGCTTTGACATCAAGGCAACGCCTGAAGAAAGCGCAAAGCTTTTGAAGGACACGGGCTTTGCCTTCTGCTACGCCAAGCTCTATCACCCGGCGATGCGCTTTGCCGGCCCCGTGAGGGCGGAACTCAAAACCCGGACAATTTTCAATATTCTGGGGCCGCTCACGAACCCCGCGCATCCCGACTACGCCGTGATCGGCGTCTACAGTCCGGCACTTCTTGAGACCGTTGCAAACGTTCTGAAACTGCAGGGTATGCGCCGCGCCTTTGTGGTGCACGGCGCCGGAGCCGATGAAGCGGCCGTACACGGCGAAACCGAGTACGCGGAACTCTGTGCTGACGGCACGATCCGCCGCGGCACCTTTACGCCGGCGGACTTCGGTGTTGAAACGCCCTACAGCCTGGACGACATTAAGGGCGGCAGCCCCGAAGAAAACGCGCAGAGCGTCCTCGATATTCTGGGCGGCAAGGGCAAACCCGCCCACCGCGCCGTCGTGGCCGCCAACCTTGCGCTGCTTCTGATTGCGGGCGGCAAGGCCGAAACCCTTCCCGAAGCAATGGAACTTGCGTACGCCGTTCTCGATTCCGGCAAGGGCCTTGAAGTCATTGCCGAGCACCGCGCTTTTGCCCGGTACAAAGCCGCTCCCGCCACCAACAACCGTTTTACCGCCAAAGAGACTCATCATGCTGCTTAACCCCTATTTCGGCAATTACGGCGGCCAGTACGTGGCCGAACTTCTGATCCCCGCTTTAAACCAGCTGGAAGCGGCTTTTGTCGACGCACAGAAGGATCCCGCGTTTCAGAAGGAGCTCACAGACCTCCTCGTCAATTACGCGGGGCGCCCCACACCCCTCACACTCTGCCGCAATCTCACCCGCGGCACCAAGGCAAAGATTTACCTAAAGCGCGAAGACCTCGTGCACGGAGGCGCGCACAAAACCAATCAGGTATTGGGACAGGCGCTTTTGGCCAAACGCATGGGCAAAACCCGCATCATCGCTGAAACCGGTGCCGGCCAGCACGGTGTGGCAACAGCGCTCGTGTGCGCCCTTTTGGGGCTGAAATGCCGCGTCTACATGGGGGCCAAGGACGTGGAGCGCCAAAAGCCCAATGTTTTCCGTATGGAACTCATGGGCGCGGAAGTCGTCCCCGTGCGCCACGGCAGAGGGACGCTTAAAGAAGCCTGCAATGAAGCTCTCAGAGACTGGTCCGAAAGTTTTGAAACGACGCACTACATGCTCGGCACCGCCGCCGGTCCCCACCCCTTCCCCACAATCGTGCGTGAGTTTCAGAAAATCATCGGAGAGGAAGCCAAAAAGCAGATTCTTGCCTTTGAGCACAAGCTCCCGGATGCCGTTCTTGCCTGTATCGGCGGCGGCAGCAACGCGATCGGCATGTTCACCGACTTTATCGGCGAAAAGGATGTGAAGCTTTACGGCGTGGAACCCGCGGGACTCGGCGCCGACACCCCGGAAAACGGCATGAAGCTTGAAAACGGCAAGGTCGGGATCTTTTTCGGCGCCCGCACCTTCAACATGCAAACCGATGAAGGCCAGATCAACGAGTCCTACTCGATTTCCGCGGGCCTGGACTTCCCGTCGGTGGGCCCGGAACACGCCTACCTCAAGGATATCGGGCGTGTCAGTTATGTGGCCGCAACCGACCTTGAGGCGCTTGAAGCCTTCATGACGCTTTCAATGGAAGAAGGCATTATTCCGGCTCTGGAAAGCTCACACGCCTTGGCCTACGCCTTAAAGCTTGTGCGCGAAAACCCCGAAAAAGAACAGACGCTTCTCGTGAACCTCTCCGGACGCGGCGACAAGGATATCTTCCAGGTCTCCGCCTACCTTGAAAAAGCGGGCTTCATGAAGGAGGGCCGCATCGTTCCGGGGATGCTTGAAGCACTGAGAACCCGTATTGCGGCGGCAAAGTAATACTTCAGAGATACAAAAAGGATACAAAAATATGACTGACCGTTTTGCCGATACCTTTGCCCGTCTTTCTCAGGAAAGAAACGGCGCTTTTGTCCCCTTTGTCAATCTCTGCGATCCCGATGAAGCAACGAGCCTTCGGATTCTGAAAACACTGGTGGCCGCAGGCGCAGATGCGCTTGAGCTCGGCATTCCCTTTTCGGATCCGAGTGCCGACGGCCCGGTGATTGTCGCAAGCGCCGACCGCGCGATCCGCAACGGCGCCACCACGGAAAAGTGCCTGAAAGTGATTGAAGCCTTCCGCGCCGAAAACAAAACAACACCGGTGAGCGTCATGCTTTACGCAAACCTCGTTTTTGCGCCGGGCGTGGCGGCCTTTTTTGAGCGTGCCGCCAAGGCGGGCGTTGACGCAGTACTGATTCCGGACCTTCCGCTTGTGATGCGCAAGGCCGACCCGGTGTTTGCCCAAGAAGCGGCGCGCCGCGGCGTAAAACTCGTCAACCTCGTGCCCCCGAAGGCCGACACCGCCTTTTTAGAGGAAGCCGCTGAGGCAAGCGACGGCTACACGTATCTTCTCTCGCGCGTCGGGATCACAGGCACCGACCATGCTGCGGGCACCCCCGTTGAAGAGGTCGTTCGTGTGCTGAAAGAAAATCACGCGGCACCGCTGCTTTTGGGCTTTGGCATTTCCAAACCGTCTGACGTCACCCGTGCGATGGCCGCGGGTGTCGCAGGCGTCATCGTGGGTTCGGCGATTGTCCGCATCATTAACGAACATCTCGATAGAACCGAAGCGATGCTTGCTGCGCTCACCGACTACGTGCGTACCATGAAGGCCGCAACCGTCGGAGCGCTCCGGTAAAACCACCCGAGCTGCCGCGTGCCCGCCTCTGCCGGCTGTCTCAACACAGCCGGCATTCGCCGTTACCTTCCTTGTGCCGGGATCCTCTGCCGAGCTCACTTTGTATCGGTTTCAAAAATTCGGCGTTTTAGGACTTCCCCGCAGTCCTCTTTCCTATAGAATGCGCCCGAATTCACTGCGGCGTCGGTGCACTTTCTTCCGACCGAAAGGCACATTCTGTTCCTGCCGCTTTCTTTCATGCAGTCCCGCGCATCTTTGCGGCAGCCCTTGAAGTCTGCCGCCGACTAACAAACAAGCGGGAGTCTGACGGCTTTTCTCGCCTCAGCCTGCGTCTGCCGGTCGGACGGCGTACTTCAAACGCACGGCCTCTGAGTTGTTTTCAGACCGGTTGCGCCAACGCCCCGTGCAGTCACGCAGTTCTGTCTTTTTCAGGTTTTCTAAGTGACGAATACATTTGCCGCTTTGGGTCTGCCCGAAGCACTGACTGCTGCCGTAGCCGACATGGGCTACGAAACACCGACTCCGATTCAGACTCAGTCGATTCCGGAACTCTTAAGGGGCCGCGACATGCTCGCGGCCGCTCAGACCGGCACCGGCAAGACCGCCGCCTTTGCGCTGCCGATTCTGGCGCAGATGCTCGCGCGCCCGGAAAAACGGACACCTAAGTCCGTAAGAGCCCTGGTGCTTGCCCCGACCCGCGAGCTTGCCGCTCAGATTGACGAAAACATCCGTGCCTATGCGGCCCGTACGGATTTGAAGACGGCACTCGTTTTCGGGGGTGTGAACATTAAGCCGCAGACGGCGGCGCTTGCCAAGGGCGTCGATTTTCTGGTCGCCACGCCGGGGAGACTTCTCGACCACCTCGGGCAGAAAAACGTGACGCTTGAAAACGTCGGGTTTCTTGTGCTTGATGAAGCCGACCGCATGCTTGACATGGGCTTTATCCACGACATCCGCAAGATTCTGAAGTTTCTGCCCGTTAAGCGCCAGACGCTTCTGTTTTCCGCCACCTTCAGCGATGAGATCAAGGCGCTTGCCGACACCTTCCTCACCGATCCCCTCACAGTGGAGATCGCGCGCAACAAGGAGAGCACCCTCATTCATCAGGAGGCGCTTGCCATTGCCAAAAAGCGTAAGCGCGAGCTTTTGAGAGACCTCATCGTCGACAACGCCTGGGATCAGGTGCTCGTCTTCACCCGCATGAAGCACACCGCCAACCGTCTTGCCCAGCAGCTTGAAAAAGATGGCATCACGGCAGCGGCCATTCACGGCAACAAGAGCCAGTCGGCGCGCACCAAAGCGCTTGCGGGCTTTAAAAACCACTCGATCCGCGTGCTCGTTGCGACCGACATCGCCGCGAGGGGGCTCGATATCGAGGGGCTTCCCCACGTCGTGAATTTTGAACTTCCCGAAGTGGCCGAAGACTACGTACACCGCATCGGCCGCACGGGGCGCGCCGGCATGGAAGGCCATGCCGTAAGCCTTGTGGCCCCCGAAGAGCGCGATCTGTTAAGAGCCATTGAAAAGCTCTTAAAGCGCCGCATTGATCTTACAAAGGCAGAAGGTTACGACGGGGAGGTCCCCGAAGACATCGCCCGGGATAACGCCGAGCGCGACAAGGCCCGTGCCGAGGAACTCGCCCGTCTGCGCGAATCCCGCCGCAGGACCCGGGAACGTAACGGCGAGGCACCGCGCAATAAGGCCCGGGCCTCGGAAGCGCTTTTAAAGAAAGCCTCTCATGCCGAAACGACGGAAAATCCGGAAGAGCGCTTTGTAAAGAAAGTGGTCCGCAAGGCGCAGGCCGTGAAAGAAAACCGGGGGCAAGAAGCTCAGGCAACCCGCAACGCCCGCGCCGGAACTGCCGACGCAAACCGCCGCGCCCCCCGCAATGACCGGCGTGATCGCACTGAGCGCGACGACGACAATTTCGGCAACCGCAAAGACCGGCAGCCCGGCAGCCGGGGCAGCACCGCCCGCCGGGAGAGCGATCCTTTTGAGCAGCGCCGTCAGACGCTTTCACTGCCGCAGCGCATGCCCGAAGAGGATGTCCGCAGCACAGGGCGCTTCACCCGCAAAAATGACAACCGTTACTGCGAAGGAAACGTCAGGGGCCGCAAACCGGAAGGCGCCAACGGCAAGAGCCGTTACCGCAAGCCCGACATCGTTTCCACCGTCATGCGTGAAGACGATGACCGTCGCCGCCGCGGCAACGCGTCCTCAGCCCGCCGCAATGATTCGCGCTACGAGTCGGTGAGCTCGAACCTTCCCCCGGGGATGGTTCTCAAGTTCCGCCGCCGTTAAGCGCCCGATACAATCGGGACAAAACCGGAAGAAGCCGCCCTGTCCGGGGCGCTTCTCCGGGCGTAGCCATAAGGATGATGTTCATGCCTGTATTATCGAGTCTCAAAAAAGCGGCCGGTGCCGCGGCCCTTGCGGCACTTTTAACCGCCGCCGGCTGCTCAACACCGCAAACGCCCGCGGAAGACGCCGCCGATGCCGCCGCAGGCGTCCGTCCCGATCTCTCCAAACTCTACGAAGCGCCCGAAAAATTACGCGCGAGCTGCGTCTCCGAGGCGCCGCTTTCGGTGCACAATACCTTTGAAGCAATTCGCTTTGACTGCCCGCAGCTTGCAGTCAAAGCCAATGTCATTGAGATGTACGACGCCGGCTGGCGCATTGAGGCCGTGGATGTGGGCGAAGACAGCACCGGCACTGACGGCGTAAAGGCAATGCCGCTCACGATCACGATCCGCAAGATTTTCTGATGCACGGTGCGTGCGCGCGGCATCCTGTTTAAGACAAAAGACAAATTTCTATGACCACAACGATTGAAAAACGCATCAGTGCCGTGCGTAAAGTACTGAAAAAAGCACGGCTTGAAGCGCTGCTTGTCCCCACGGGGGACCCGCACATGAGCGAGTACCTTCCGGAAAACTGGGCTTTCCGCCGCTGGCTCACCGGCTTTACGGGCTCAGCCGGAACGCTGGTTGTCACCGCAGAAAAAGCGCTTCTGTGGACCGACAGCCGCTACTGGGAGCAGGCCGCCAAAGAAACCGAAGCGACCGGCATCACCGTGATGAAAAGCGGTGCGGCTGATGTGCCGGACGTGCGCGTGTGGCTGGCAGAAAACCTGCCGGAGAATGCCTCTGTCGGACTTGACTGCAGCACGGTATCGGCGGAACGCCTCAGGCTTCTTGAAAACACGGTCTCTCACCGCGGCATCGGCGTCGTTGATACGGGCAATCTTATCGATAAGCTCTGGACGGACCGCCCCGGGCGTTCTGAAGCTCCCGTTCGGCCGTTTACAACAGCTCAGAAACCGGCTGCCGAAAAAATCGCGGACGTGCGCACGGAGCTTTCTGAGCGTAAGGCCGATGCGCTCTTTCTTTCCACGCTTGACGATATCGCCTGGATCACCAATCTCAGAGGCAGTGACGTCCTTCACACCCCTGTTTTCATCGCCTATTTCCTTTTGACGGCTGACAGAGCCGAACTCTTTATTGATACCTGCAAGGTGACAAAGGAAAGCGCCGAGCTGATCAAAGCCGCGGGCATCACCGTAAAGCCCTACGAAACGGCCGACGCGGCATTAAAGGCGCTCAGGGGCACCGTTCTCTGCGATTTAAAGCGCACCAACGCCAGAGCCGCGGCGCTGCTGACAACCGCTGACGACGTCGTTGTGCTTGACCGCATGCAGCCCACCACGGTCATGAAAAGCCGCAAGACGCAAGCGGAACTCACTTCGCTCAGAGAAACAATGACCGCCGACGGCGTGGCGCTGTGCGAACTCTTTGCGTGGGTGGCCGAGTGCGATGAAACGCACAAGGACATCACGGAAACAGATGTAAGCGACTTTCTGCACGAAGCGCGTGCGAAGATCCCGGGCTTTTTCGATGAGAGCTTTACGACGATTGCCGCTTACGGCGCCAACGCCGCGCAGCCGCACTACACCCCGAAGGCAGGCTCTGCGGCAAAACTCACCGGAGAGTCGCTGCTTTTAGTCGACAGCGGCGGACAGTTTGAAGGCGGCACCACCGACGTCACCCGTACCGTCATCTGGGGCAGGCCCACCGACGCGATGAAGCGCGACTTTACCGCGGTCTTAAGAGGCCATATTGCGCTGGCAACGGCCCGCTTTCCGCTGGGCGCCTACGGCAGCCAGCTCGACACGCTCGCGCGGGCCCCGATCTGGGAAATCGGCGCAGATTACGGTCACGGCACCGGTCACGGCGTGGGTTTTGTGCTTTCCGTTCACGAAGGGCCCGTTCACATCAGCCCCCGGGCACCGCAGTCACCGGAAGCCCGCGTGGTGCCGGGCCTGGTGCTTTCCAACGAACCGGGACTTTACCGGCCGGGACTCTGGGGGATCCGCACGGAAAACCTGGTGACCCCTGTGGCCGCCGACCCCGAAGCCGATGAAATGCAGGCCTTTCTTCACTTTGAAACCCTGACGCTTTGCCCCATTGACTACCGGCTCGTGAAAACGGCGATGATGACGCCCTACGAGATCTGGTGGGTGAATGACTATCACCGCCGTGTGCGTGAGGTTCTGGAAAACCGCGTCTCTCCGAGAGCCCACAAGTGGCTCATGCGGGCAACCGACATCATTTGAAAAAGCTTCAGAAACCCAAGACGCCCGGCAACGGGCGTTTTTCGTTAACCGGCTTCAGACTTTCTCAATTTCGGAACCGGATTCAGCCGTCAAACGCGCGTTAAGAAACGTAAAGCTTTCCGCGGGTTAAAAGCAGGAAAACGCCCTACGCCTTAAACTCTTTCGTTATTGCGAATTTTTGAAACACCTTTCGTGCACGAGAACCTTACCCAAAGGATGCCGTGCGCCTTAAATCCGACAACGCCATGCCGTTAACTGTGTCTCTGCCCCTGCGTTCAACCCTTGTTGCCGTTGGTGCCGGTCTTCTTTTACTTGCCGGCTGTACGGATAAAAAACCGGCCGTCAAAACGGTGGCGCCGCTTGAGGTGACCGTGCTCTCAGCGCAGCCCTCGGAAGAATCGCTCTGGCTTGAGTCGCTCGGGCGCGCGGAAGGCGCCGAGGAAATCAGTATTCAGGCGCAGGTCACCGGGACTCTGGAAAAAATCGGCTACAGGGAAGGTGAATCCGTCAAAAAAGGACAGGTCCTTTTTGTGATTGACCAGGATCCCTACATCGCAGCCCTGGAGTCAGCCAAAGCCACCGTCCGGCAACGCAGCTCTGAACTTAAGCAGGCCGACCGTGAAGCCCGGCGGTATGCGCAGCTTTGGGCCGCCAAGGCCGTAAGCCGCAAAGAGTACGATGATGCGGCAAGCGCCGCGGACATTGCCCGTGCGTCGTTGAGACAGGCCAAAGCCGCTCAGAAAGACGCCGAGATTAATCTTGCCTATACCACGGTGACGGCACCTTCAGACGGCACGGCAGGCCGCTCGCTCGTCAACCTCGGCGCGCTTGTCACGTCGGGCACCACGCAGCTTGCGACCCTTTCGCAGCCCGAAAGACTCAGGGTCACCTTTACGCTTTCAGAGCGCGACATCGAGCAAAGCCGCATTACGCTTAATAACCCCGTGCGTCTTTTTGATCCCTACGGAAAAGAAATCGAAGGAAATCTTGACTACGTGAGCCGCGAAATCAATTCTGAGACGGCAACCCGCACGCTGCGCGCGAGGATTCTTTCCAAAACCGATGTACTGCCCGGTCAGTACGTACATGTGCAGCTTGAGCGCGAGAAACTCAAAAACGTTTTTCGGATTCCGCAGCAGGCCGTGCTGCAGCGCCCCGACGGCACCTACCGCGTCTACGTGAACATCAACGGCAAAGCCCTTTCCCGTGACGTCACGGTGGGCACCTGGAAGGAAACCGACTGGATTGTCCTCACGGGACTCAAAGCCGGAGACGAAGTGATTCTTGACAACCTGCAGCGCATCAAGGAAGGCAGTCCCGTCAAAGCGACCGTCACCCACCCCGTAAGGACCGAAGCGAAGATTCCTTACGGCATCCGGATCGACCATTCCGACATCGATAAGCTCTGATGAAGGAGTGATGCAATGCTGAGTCAGTTCTGCATCCGCCGCCCGATTTTTGCCGCGGTTTTATCCATCCTCATCGTGCTTGCCGGGCTCGTGTCCCTGCAGGTGCTGCCCGTGTCGCAGTACCCCAACATCACGCCGCCCTCGGTGATGGTTTCAACTTCCTACGAAGGCGCCAACGCCCAGGCCCTCGCCCGAACGGTTGCGGCACCCATCGAAAATCAGCTCTCCGGCATCGAAGGCCTCATCTACTACACGACCTCGATCCGCGCCAACGGCGACGTGCGCATTCAGTGCGTCTTTGACGTGGGCACCGACCCCAATGACGCGATGCTCGAAATCAACAACCGCGTGCGAAGTGCCGAACGCAGTCTTCCGGACGCCGTCCGACAAAACGGCGTAAACGTCAGAAAGCGCTCCAACGAGTCGCTGATGACAGTGGTCTTTACCTCGCCCGACGGTTCCATGACCCCGACGCAATTGGCTGACTACGCGCTTTTAAACGTGGTGGATTACCTTAAGCGTCTGCCCGGGATCGGTGACGTCTCCGTCTTCGGCAACACCCAGAGCGCCATGCGTATCTGGATGGACCCCTTAAGAATGGCCAAGATGAAGGTGACGCCGGAGGATATTGACAAAGCCGTCACCGACAAAAACCAGGAACGCGGCGCAGGCCGCATCGGTACGGCGCCCACGCCCGCCGACCAGAAACTCTTTTACACCACCCGCACCCACGGTCAGCTTTTAACGCCTGAGCAGTTCGGGGGCATTGTCTTAAGGGCGGACGAAAACGGCCATATCGTGCGTCTGCGCGATGTGGCGGTGACCGAGGTCGGCAAAAGAAGCTACGAATTCTTAAACGTCTTTCAGGGTAAGCCCTCCATCACCGTGGGCGTTTACCTGCAGTCCGGCGCCAACGCCATGGCAGCGGCCAAGGAAGTGAAGGCGGAACTTGCGCGTCTGGAAAAACAGTATCCGGCCGGTAAAGTCGAGCACCAGATCACCGATGACACGACGGTCTTTGTGCAGGCTTCGCTCACCGAAGTTTTTAAGACCCTCATTGAAGCCGGTATTCTCGTGCTGCTTGTGGTCTTTCTCTTCCTGCAGAACTGGCGTGCCACCCTTATTCCCATGCTTGCGGTTCCGGTGTCTCTGATCGGCACCATGGCAGGTCTCTGGCTTTTCGGGTTTTCTCTGAATACGCTCACGCTTTTTGCCATGACGCTTTCCATCGGCATTGTGGTCGATGACGCCATTGTGGTGCTGGAAAACGTTGAGCGCCTGATGACGCACGAAGGACTCGGCCCCTTTGAAGCCGCACAGAAAGCCATGCGGGAAGTGGCCTCTGCTCTTGTTGCCATTGTGCTCGTACTGTGCGCGGTCTTTGTGCCGGTCGCCTTTTTGGGCGGCATGGCAGGGGAACTCTACAAGCAGTTTGCCGTGACGGTTGCGGTGTCGGTCGCGATTTCAGGCTTTGTGGCGCTCACCCTTACCCCCGCGCTTTGCGCCGTCATTCTCAAAAAAGAAGAACCGAAAAAAGGACGCTTTTTCACGGCTTTTAATAAGGGCCTCTCCAAGCTCACTTTCGGCTACCTGCAGTGCGTGAAGTGGGCTCTTCACTGGCGAAGCATCGCGGCCGTCGTTTTAATAGCGGTGACCGTTGCCTGCTGGCAGATGATCGAACGCACGCCCACGAGCTTTGTCCCGAGCGAAGACCAAGGGATTCTGCGCATGGCGATGACGCTTCCGGAAGGTGCGTCCTTTGCCCGCACACGTGCCGAAAGTGACGCCATGCGGCAAAAGATTCAGGCAGAGCTCCCCGGCCTTGACACAGTGCTTGTGATGACCGGCTTTGACACGCAGGGCGGCGACATCCGCCCTAACGCAGCCACCTTCATCATTAAGCTCAAAAACTGGAACGACCGTACGATATCGGCCGACGAAGTACTCGCCAAACTCAGAATAATCGGTGCCACAAGCAAAGAATCGGTAACAGTGGCCTCGCTTCCCGCTCCGATCCGGGGCTTGGGTTCCTCAAGCGGCTTTTCAGGCTACATCCAGTCCCGCGGAAGCGACGACGCTCTGATGCTGCAGCGCGTCACCGAGGATTTCCTCGCGCGTCTTGCGGAACGCCCGGAACTCACCGGCCTCAGGCACTTCGTGCGCGCAGAGTCGCCCCTTATTCAGGTCGATCTTGATGACGTGAAGGCCTCGCAGCTCGGGATTACCTCAGACAACGTCTATTCGACGCTCACGGCGTTTTTTGCCGGTTCCTACATCAACAATTACACCCGTAACGGCCGCATCTACCGCGTGATCATGCAGGGCGAAGACCGCTACCGCCTCACCCCCGAAGATCTCGGCAAGGTTTGGGTGCGCTCCGACACCACCGGTGAAATGGTGCCCCTGTCTGCCGTTCTCACGGTTAAGCGCACCTCGGGCCCCGAGAGCCTTGCGCGTATGAACGGGTATCTCGCAGCGCAGTTTATGGGCTCGGCCGTTCAGGGGGTGAGTTCCGGCGAAGCCATCCGGATCGTTGAAGAAACCGCGCAGGAATACCTTCCCGAGGGCTACGCCGTTGAGTGGACGGGCCAGGCCTGGCAGGAAAAACGGATCGGCGCGTCTTCCACGACCGCGTTTATCTTCGGCATGATCATCGTGTTTCTGATTCTGGCGGCTCTCTACGAGCGCTGGTCGCTGCCGATTGCCGTGGTGCTTGCGGTTCCCTTTGCCGTGCTCGGGGCCCTCGTTTCGCTGTGGATCCGCGGTTTTTCCAACGACATCTACTTTCAGATCGGGCTGCTGGTGTTGATCGGACTTTCAGCCAAAAACGCCATTTTGATCGTGGAATTTGCCGCACAGAAAATGCACGAGGGGTTAAGCCCCTTTGATGCCGCAATTGAAGCGGCGGGCTTGAGACTGCGGCCGATTCTGATGACGTCGCTCGCGTTTGTGATGGGTATCGTCCCGCTTGTATTTGCCACGGGCGCAGGTGCCGGGGCCCGTCACTCCATGGGGACGGGTGTTTTCGGCGGCATGATTGCCGCGACCTTTATCGCGACTATCTTCGTGCCGGTCTTTTTCACCTGGTTTGTCAAGCGTAAGAAGGCTCCTGAAACGGTCTCGCACATGGAAAACGAGCCGAAGAAACCGCTTTTCTGAGGCCACGGTCCATGATCCCGGCGGCACGGACAAACCCGTGCCGCCTTTTTTTGTAAACCGCCAAGGCGCAGACTAAGACGCTGGCAAAGAGTGTTTCCGTACTTGTTTCGCGCACCGCATTTTTGGCATAGAATCATTGCGTCTTGAAATTACAAAAAACAGGGAACAGTTTTTATGTACAAGCGTCTCCTGGTGCCGACCGACGGCTCGGAACTTTCTCTTGATGCGGTCCGCGGTGCGGCTTCCTTTGCAGAGGCCATGCACTCTGAAGTGGTGCTCATCACCGTGATCGAACCCTACAGCTACACGTCTCTGAGCGAATACCGCCCGGAATCGATCGATGACTACGATGAACGCGTGCGCACGGTCGCTGAAGAGCGCCTTGCCGAAGCCCGCGCCATTCTTGAAGAAAAAGGCATCAAAGTGCAGACGCTTTCGGTGAAGTCTTTTTCGCCGGCGGAAGCCATTATGGACGCGTGTTCCGAAAAGGGCTGCGACTGCGTGTTTATGGCCAGCCACGGCCGCAAGGGCATTGCCGCAGTCCTTCTCGGTAGTGAAACCCAGAAGGTGCTCACGCATTCGAAAGTCCCTGTGATGGTCTACCGTTAACCGCGGTTTTCTGCGACAATCGCATACGCACTTAAAAAAGCGCCGGCGGAAGGAACTCTCTTTTCGCGCGGCGTTTTGTTTACCCGCATTTTTTAACGACAGGAATTCACAAAAATGGCATTCGGTGATGATCTGAAAGTCGAAATGGACGCAGCCAATCTTTACCGTGAGGAAATGATCACGGACCGCAAGATGGGCGTCATTCATGTGTTGACGCCGGTGACGGCTCAGGGAGAGAAGGACACGGCCCGCGCCTGCATTTTCACCGGTGAAGTGCAGATCATGACGCAGATGGGACCGCTGCCGATTTCTTTTGAAATCAAGGCTGAAAACCTTGAAGAAGCCGTGAAGCTTTACGGGGAAGCCGCCAAAAAGGGTGTGCAGGAGACGATTGAAAAAATGCAGCAGCTTCGCCGTGAGGCGGCAAGCAAGATCGTCACCCCCGGCACCCCCGGCTTCGGCGTCCCGCCGGCCGCCGGCACGGGCGGCATTCAGATGCCCTGATATTTTCCTTATGAGACTTTTCGGCTGTGACGATAAAGGACGCTTTTCCCGGTCAGCCCTTTACCCGGGCTGACTTTGAAAAAGCCGAAAAAGTTCTGCTGCGTGACGGACGGCTTTTTAACGCCGTCGTCACGCGGGTTACCCTCGCCGGGCGTACCTGGACGGTCAAAGACTTTTCAACGCGCCCCTTCTTCGTGCGTCCCTTCGGGCGCTTTCTTTTGGCACGCGAACTCAAGGCCGCGCATTATGTGGCCGACATCGACGGCTTTTCTGCAGAAGCCTTCAGACTCGATGAAAACGCCGTGGCGCTTACCTTTATTCCTGGCAAAACCCTTGCCGAACTTCCCCGTGAGGAAGTCACCCCGGCCTTTCTGATCTGCCTGGAAGAACTCATCAAAAGCATGCACCGCGCCGGAATCGTGCATCTGGACATCCGCAGTAACGGCAACGTGCTGATGCGGCCTGATAAAACCCCTGCCGTCATTGACTTTCAGTCAGCGCTTGCCACTGCCGGCATGCCCGCGTGGCTCAAAAAATCGCTCGAAGCACTTGACATGAGCGGAGCCTACAAAAAGTGGAAGATTTTTCAGCCCGATGCGATGGGCGAAAAACGCGAAGCCGAACTCACCCGGATCAACCGCTGGCGGCGTCTTTGGCCGTTTAAGGGCTACTTCGGTCTTCCCCGCAGAAAATAATCCGACTGATACGGCCTTTGGGCCGCCGTTTTTTCCCGACAACGAAAAAACCGACTGCTGAGGCATCACTCAGCAGCCGGTTTTCGGGATCGTCAGCGCTCGCACAGCGCTGGGATACGGCAAGGATTAACGAAGCTTCGTTTCCTTGAAGAGGACGTGCTTGCGGGCAACCGGATCGAACATGTTGCGTTCGAGCTTACCCGTGGAGGTCTTCTTGTTCTTCGTCGTAGTGACGAAGTAACCCGTCCCTGCGGACGATTCCATCTTAATTTTTTCGCGTGCACCCTTTGCCATGGTTCAATCTCCTGTCAGGTTAGATTTCGCCGCGGGCGCGCAGATCCGCGAGAACCGCATCAATACCGATCTTGTCGACAGTGCGAAGACCAGCCGTCGTCAAACGCAGGCGGACCCAACGGTTTTCACTTTCGACCCAGAAACGACGATACTGCAGGTTCGGCATGAAACGACGCTTGGTCTTGTTGTTCGCGTGCGAGACTTGATGGCCGACCATCGGCGCCTTGCCGGTGACTTGACACACTCGTGCCATCGCTAACTCCCGTAAAAAGTTGATTAAAAACGCTTCACGCCTCGCCGATATCCGGGCGTGAGCGCGAAAACTGAAAGACGATGATTATACGACAAAAATTCTCCTCTGCCAAACCTCTGATTTCTCAGGCAGAAGAGAAGCCCGCCGCGGGCGCTCCATTTGCATAGTGCGCCCTCACCTCGAAGGCGCGCATTCTACACTGTCGCGCGCCTGTGCGTTTGTGAGCCGCCGGCGTTTTTCTTCTACACTTTCGCCAACACTCAAATTTACAGAGCAGCCACTGCCATGCAGATCATTCTTGCCCAGCCCCGCGGTTTTTGTGCGGGCGTCACCCGCGCGATTGCGATTGTCGAACGTGCGCTTGCCGTCTACGGCCCTCCCATTTACGTGCGTCACGAGATCGTTCACAACAAAACCGTGGTGGAGCGGCTCCGGGAACAGGGTGCGGTCTTTGTGGAAGATTTAAGTGATGTGCCTGACGGCGCGACCCTTATTTTTTCCGCGCACGGCGTACCGGTTGCGGTGCAGCAGGAAGCGGAAAAACGGGGCTTCCGGATTTTTGACGCCACCTGCCCCCTTGTCACGAAGGTTCACCGCGAAGTGATCCGCATGAGGCAGCAAAACCGCCGCATCATCATGATCGGTCACGCCGGGCACCCGGAAGTCGAGGGCACGATGGGGCAGGTCAAGGACGGCATCACGCTCGTGCAAAGCCCGGCGGAAGTGAAAAACCTTCCGGCAACACTTGACCCCTCCACCCTTTCTTATGTCACGCAGACCACGATTTCCGTGGATGACGCCCGCGATGTGATTGATGCGCTCAAGCAAAAGTTCCCCGGCATCGCAGAACCCAAAAAAGCCGATGTCTGCTACGCCACGCAAAACCGTCAGGATGCGGTAAAGGCGCTTGCCGCCCGCGTGGACCTTGTGCTTGTGATCGGATCGACCACGAGTTCGAACTCCACACGCCTGCGTGAGGTGAGTGAACGGTGCGGCGTGAAGGCCTACCTCGTTGACAGTGCCGAACACATTGACCGCGCCTGGCTTACCGGCGTTGAAAAAGTCGGCATCACCGCCGGAGCCTCCGCGCCCGAAGCCCTGGTTCAGGGGGTTGTGGAAATGATTCAGAAAGAGTTCGGTGCCCAAAGCGTCACAACGCTTGCGGCGGCCGCGGACGAAAACGTCGCCTTTCCCATGCCCAAGGGCCTGTGGCAGAGCGACCTTGATGAAGCGCGCTCACAAAAGAATTAACCTTAGTTCCCGCCCAAATGTTGTTACTACACATTTGGGCGGTTTTTAATGGGGATGTAAGGTTTTCAGTGCTCAGTATCGCTTCAAGTGTGATCCCCGTGAAAGCAGGCGGGGTATGTGCGGTGTTTTCCATGTCCATCACGGCCGTTGCGCCCTCCTGAGTTCCTCTTCCCATTCCGTGGGTACCAAAACTCAGACAG
>ERZ1106977.128-NODE-128-length-72593-cov-11.442954_pt1 | contig 72593 bp, 73 predicted proteins | sample MGYA00403688_ERZ1106977 | MGnify/ENA primary metagenome ERZ1106977 (study PRJEB35170, sample SAMEA104062426) | human gut metagenome | biome: human gut; feature: human-associated habitat; material: faeces | place: Denmark | collected 2012-06-23 ...
GAAGGAGCTTACGCGCCTTGGGCGGGGAGCACGGCATGAGCGGTTGCCCGCGCATATTCAACACAAAAACTTTCAAAGTGTTCTCCATTGACGGATACCTCACGGGCTCCGTCTGCTCGACCTTGCGGTCGGTGGTGATCCTTCGCCAATGTTGGAAGGGGTTTGTTGTCTGAAGCACCGCTCCTACCTCTCAGAGCTTTTAACCGCAGACCGCAGAGCGCGGGACTAGGATCGACATCCCGCGGTGCCTGTTTGCGTCCCGTCTTGCGACGGAACGGATTCCCAACCAACGGAGTCCGTCCGAAAACGGACTGAGGCTAGTCAACCAAGACTTGTTGCCAAGCCTCTGACTTCAGTCAGGGGTAGTTGACTGCATGTACGCTCATTGTCTTTTCAGCCGTTGCCGTGACAGCGGGGAGCCTTGCCGATCTCCTGAGAACCCCTGCGGTGCAGTATTGGCTCAACAAGACTGCCGCCGTCATTTTTACGGTGCTTGCGGCTTGTACGCTGCTTCTTGAATAGCCCACAGGACTTCGGAATTTTTCTGACATGGTGGTTGGAAAAAATCCGAAGTCATCAATGCTTAGTGCGTTGATTATTAAGGATTCGCAAAAAATATTTTTCCGGATTTCTTTAAGCGGCATTGCGAAAAAACGGGAACCTGCCTTAAAGAGCAGACTCCCGTCAATTCAACCGATCTGATCAGTCAGAATCAGAAGCGGTGCACGATACCGGCCGTGAGTTCATAGCCGTTCGGGGTGGCATCGGTCTTAGCCTTGTTGTCTTCCACCTTTTCCTGAGAGTAGCCGGCCATCACGTAGAGGGCAGTACGCTTGGAAACGGGGTAGTCGTAACCGGCTGCGACAGACAGACGCGTGAAGTCAACGTCAGCGTCGTTATCCATGTCGCGGTAGCTCAGCTGGCCCTTGATGACGCCGCCCGCCAAGGGATAGTTCACGCCGAGGCTTGCACCCCAGCCGTCCACGAAGCCGTAGCCATGGACAAGATTAATGATGCCGGTCTTGGCAACACCGCCGCGGGCGTAGACGTTCAATTCCTGGTCCTTGAAGTACTGGCCGAAAACGATCACCTTAAAGCCGTTGTCAAAGGTGTAGTTGCCGCCCAGGGTCACGGTCATGCCGTCATCTTCGTGAGCGTTAGCGCCGGTACGGGCATTACCGTAAAGGGTGGTGTCGGCGACCAAAACGGCTTCAAGACCGGCGTTCACATAGCGGGCAGCCAAAGAGGCATAGCGGTCAGCATCAGCCTTACCTTCTTCGCCGGCACTGGTGTTCATCTTCAGAGAGTACATGGCGTAGCCGGTGAGGCCGCCGAAGGTGGGCGTACGGTAGGCAAAGGCATTGTCAACGCGTGTCCACATCGAAGCCGAAGCAAAACCGGAGCTCAAGCCCTGCGTGTAGTTGGCAAAGAGGGGATCGATCGCGCGGAAGAGACCGTTTTCACCGAGCACGCTGCCGAAGACGGGCATCAGCCCCATCCAGACCTTACCGAAGGGGCCGGAAATATTGAGGTGCGCTTCGCGGCCGAAGAGCTTGCCACCCTGTTTCGTATCCAGAGCACCCGTATCGGATTCAATGCCGGACTCCAGGGTAAAGCCCACCTTGTAGCCGTTACCGAGATCTTCAACGCCGCGAAGACCCCAGCGGGAGCCGAATTCCTGGGCGTTGGTCATGGAGAACGTGTCGGTATCGGCAACGCCTGCGATGTCGGCGTCGGTGTGCACGTAGCTCACGCCGGTATCAAGGAGCCCGTAAACCTCAACCTGAGGGGCAGCGCCTGCGGCGCTCACCAGAGCGCCCGTCACGGAGAGCGCCAGAAGAGTCTTTTTCATTTAAAAACATCCTTTTTTTGTTTTGCTGCAGCCAAGTCCGCCTTCAATCGGAGGACTTGGCGCTGTTGTGTCTGAGAAAACGCCGAAAGCGCTGTGTCCCCGCAGGACTTTCCGGCGGGGATGCAGCGCTTACAGGTTCACGAATTATTTCTTCGAGAGCTTCACAGCCGTACGGGCTGCGGTGCGGCCGAAGATCGTGCAGTCGGCAACGGCAACGGTGCCGAGACGGACCATGCCGTGCACGCCGCCCGTGGCTTCACCGGCAGCGTAGAGGTTCGGGATCACCTTGCCGCGGGCGTCGATCACCTGGGCTTCGTTGTTGATCTCGAGACCACCCATGCAGTGGTGCACGCGCGGCCACAGACGGCAGGCGTAGAAGGGACCGACTTCGTTGGGCACGCCGTCATTGAAGAACATGCAGTCGAAGTCCGGGTCTTTCTTCGCCTTCATGTAGCCGTTGAACTTCGCGTTTTCCTTCTCGAGAACGTCGTAGGGGATCTTGTAGAAGTCAGCGAGTTCCTTCAGGGTATTGAACTTGCGGATCGTGCCGCGCTCCTGAACCTTCTTGAACATTTCAGGCGTCATATTGTGGCCGACGACCTTGTTCATGACGTTCTTTTCGCAGGCGTAGATGAGAACCGGGTGGCCGAGCGCAACAATAGCGTCAGCGCGGACCTTACGGTTGCCGGTTTCCTTAATGAAGCGCTTGCCGGTGGCGGGGTCAACCATCGGGCCGTAACCCACCGTGGATTCCACAAAGAGAGGAGCCAGACCGAAGCCCTTTTCGTCGGGGCTTGTCCAGGGACCGAGCTGAATCCAGTCCATCTGAATGGTGTTGGCGCCGATCATCTGTGCGCTCTGAATCACTTCGCCGGTGGCACCGGGGTGGTTGGTGGAGGTAAACGCAGCGGTCAGACGCGGATCGTGGTCGGTACGCATACGCACGTTCTGCGCGAAGCCGCCCGAGGCAATCAGCACGCCGTTTACGGCACGGATGTACTGCACGCGGCCGGAATCTTCCTTGCCGAAGCGGTAGCGGGTGCGGACCTTGACGCCCAGGACCTCGCCGTTCTTGCCGACAACGAAATCGTCAACGATCGTGCGCAGTTCAACGGGGATACCGTATTCCTGGCACTTCTTGTACATCGGGTTAATGAAACCGGCGCCGGTGTTTTCCACCACAGCGTGGCTGCGGGGTACGGAGTGACCGCCGTGGTAGGTGACGGCCTTAAATTTCACGCCGATCTTGTCGCGCAGCCATTCGTAGTTCGCAACGGATTCATCCGCAATGTGGCGCGCAAGCTGCGGGTGCGCAAGACCGCCGCCCGCCTTCATGATGTCGCTGTAAAGGAGGTCGGCGTTATCCTTGATGCCGGCTTTTTTCTGCATGTCGGTGCCGGCTGCGGCAATGGCGCCGCCGTTAATGATGGAGTTGCCGCCGTAGGTGGGCATCTTGTCTACAACGAGCACGCTTTTCATGCCCTGTTCATGGGCTTCAAGAGCCGCGGCAAGGCCTGCAAAGCCTGTACCGATGATGAGGAAATTGACGGTGCGGTCCCACTTTTGCGGTGCAGAAACACCGGCCATGGCGGCAGAAGCCACAGGACCCAGCCCCAGGGCAGCGGCGGTACCCAAAAGTGAGCGGCGGGAAATATCGGTCATAAGTAACACTCCTTCCTTTTCGTTCTTGTTGAAAGACAGTCGTTTTGCTCCCTGGGCAGAGGCTGTGTCGCCCCAGAAATCCGCGACTTTGTCTTATAGCAGAGATTAGGCCTTGTTTACCTCTATCGGTATACCCAAAGTACTCATCCCGACCGACGACAATCCCTCGGGGCTAACACCTCACAATGATGGACTTGAGATAGGTAAAACCACGTAAAATGCCGATCAATCCCAAAAATTTCGAAATTCGGCATCGACATCCGTAAAAACCCTTTGTCAGCGCGCGGGTGTTTCGGCAATAATCTGCGCCTGCGGCAGGCGCATCGGTAAGGATTCAAAGAGTTATGAGCGAAGAAAGTCTTCAGTTTGTGGGCTCGGCAGCCCTTTTGTTTTTCTGCATTCTGATCGTGCATTCGCTCTGGATGACTGCGCGCAAAATCCCGGCCGCCCGAAACGTACGCCCCAACGGCGTCAAGGGGGGACTGCTTCTGACCGTCATCTTTTGTTTTGCAATGGTCGTTATTGATGCGGCAAGTGCCGCCAACATCCTGATTTTCGTTAACGGCCAGAGCCCCGCGGGCGCCACGGCCGCCGACGTCGTGCGCCACGGCACTCCGGGCATTGCCGGCAGCATCCTTTTTATGGCCGCCATTCACCGCTTTGTCACGGGGCGCACCAGGCGCGCGTTTTGGTTCGGGGTGATTCTCATGTGGTGCGCCGGCCCTTTAAACGAGTGGCTCGCGGTATTTTCGCAGAGGGCAACGGAGCTCATGAGCGCTGAAATCGTCACAGGCTGCACGGTTTTGGCAACGCTTTATCTTTTGGTATCCAAACGTTCCCGCAACACCTACGGTCTCTGAGACAGAAATTTTCCTGACAGGGCTGCGAAAACCGCGCCGTTACGGCCTTTGGCCGCAATTTGTCTAGGTTGTTCACGGTATTTACCTTTGCTTCGGACTCTCGTAGCATTCGCCCGTAATCCAAAAAGTTCGAAACCGACCCCTCACATGATTACCAAAACGTGGGGGTTTCCCCGCAGTTTTTTTCTGGGTCGACACAATCAGCCCGGGTGAAAACTGTGCGGCGTGTAGAGGTCTGTATGCTTTTTTCCAAATCTGCGGCTGATGATACCCAGCGTGTGCGCGTCAAGATCTGCGGCATTACCCGGGAAGACGATGTGGTGGCGGCGGTGGATGCCGGCGCCGATGCCGTGGGCTTTATCTGTTATGCGGGCAGTCCCCGCTTTGTGTCGCCCTCAAGGCTGATGAGCCTTGCAAGCCTCGTGCCCCCGTCGGTCACTAAGGTTCTTCTCTTTGTGAACCCCAAGGCCGAGGAGGTGCGTGAGTACCTCTCGTTTGTGCCGGATGCGACGCTGCAGTTTCACGGCAACGAATCCCGCGCCTTCTGCGATCAGTTTCATGTCCGTTACATCAAGGCTGTGAGTATCGATAAGCCTGAGCGCCTCACCGAGGCGCAAAACGACTACCCGATGGCAGCGGCTCTCTTGGCGGACGCCGCAGGCGTCACCCGCGGCGGCACGGGTATGTCCTTTGACTGGCAGGCGGTCGCATCCGTGCGAAGCCGTATCACCAAGCCCCTCATTGTCGCGGGCGGCTTAACCGCAGAGAACGTCTGCGAGGCGATCCGCACGCTTTCGCCCTGGGCCGTGGATGTGGCCAGCGGTGTTGAATCTGCTGTGGGCGTGAAGGACCCCGCCAAGATCACTGCCTTTATGGAAGCCGTGAATAACGCGGGCGACGTCGCCGCCTGCGAAGAAGCCCGCGATTAAGCCAAGATAAGGTATTGCATCGTTTGTCAATTGATACTTGATTTGTCGAGAAACGACCTAAATGGGAATGGCGGACTACCATTCCCTTTTTGTTATCAGACTTCTGTTTCAACAAAGATGCAAAAAGACAAACAAAGTATCGGTCGGTGTGGTGAGTATTTCGTTGCTGGTGAGCTCGAGCGACATGGCTTCATGATAGCCCCGAAGTACCTGGGGTTAAATACCCCTGTTAGCGAGCCAACAAGCTCAACCGTAAACCCGCGCTAGACACAAAAATCTACACACACCTGCGGTGGGTAATGCGGTTGCAAAATTTGAAGCTGTGTGATCAGTTGAGCGAGTTAAAGGTGCCCAAAAGGCACCTTTGGCATACCTGAAAGAAACAGCAAGAGAAAAGCCCGATCCACCAAGGAAGCGGGCTTTTTTGTTGGTCACGGCTCCTTTTCAAGCGTCAGCAACAATCGGAACCCGAGCTTGCTCATGGCCTCTTCTATCGCCTCTATGCTGGCCTTGTCTTTGGACAGATCAACATACCGCTGAGCCTGAGTCTGTGTGATGTTGTTCATGCGGGCGATGTCTGCGACCCGGTAACGGTTTTCGACCATGTAGTTCCAGAACAGAATTTTCGCCTGCACGCGAGCCGGGATGTAAACCGGCGTCTCCCCGTCCTGAAGCGGGCTAGGCAGCGGGATGGCGCGGCGCTTCTGACGGTACAGAAGCTCCATCACTCCCGGGACGCACTGAGCGGCCGCCGTGACAGCTCCTTCTAGTGTCGGATCCTCGTAAGTGCATTCAGGAAGATCGCGGCAGGTGACAACGAAAACATCCCGATCAGGGGACTTGACAACTTTGATGCCGTAATACATATACTTCTCCTTGGACGGTGAGGTTTGTGGATGCCTCCCGCTTTGGCTTTGGCTTTAGCTTGATTCTGATCTTGAGCCTGATAAACACGAGATTTAAATCAGCTTCGGCCGTTATGCCTTTTACTTTCAGATCCACATATCTCACCTCCTTTATGAGATAGTATTGTACATAAAGGGCTTAAAAAGCAAAGCAAATAATGTAAAATATAGACCGGTTTATCCGGCCTTTTTTATTGGGCTACGCAATGGCAACCGCAAAGAAGAAACCGGCCGCAAAGCGTAAGACCGGACGGCCCACCAAGTACACGAAAGAGCTCGCAGACAAGCTCTGCGAACTGCTTGCCGAAGGCAAGTCGATCAACCAGATCAGCAAGATGAGGGGAATGCCCCATCGAAGCACGGTCTGGGGATGGCAGGACGAGCATCCCGAGTGTTTCGACAAGACAGCGCGGGCGCGCGCGAGGTGCGGACGTCTACGATGAGAGACGGCGTCAGAGCGCCACCCGTCTCATCGACATTGTGGAGGCCGCAGTCAAGTCGGGCATCGAAATCCCTAAAGGCGTGGTCGAAGGTCTGAACGTCGCCATGAGAGAAGACACCCGCAGTGCCGCGAACCTCAACCCGCAACGCTTCTCAGAAAAGCAGAAGATCAACGTCAATTCGACGGTGACACAGCCTCAGACAGTGTCCATCGTCAACGACCTCAAAGAGTGAAGCATGGTAGCAGCCGGACGCGCTACCTGGTATGCAAAGGCTCGCGCGGCTCGAAGAAATCGAAGACAACCGCCCTGAGGTTGATCGTCAACCTCATGAGCCACCCGGAGGCGCATGCCCTTGTGATCCGGCGCTACGCCCGATCTCTCCGCGACTCGTGCTTTGCTGACCTTGAGTGGGCCATTCACCGACTCGGCTTTGACAGCGACTGGCGCGCGACTGTGAGCCCGCTTGAGATCGTCCGGATCAGCACCGGGCAGAAGATCCTTTTCCGGGGCCTCGACGACGGCCAGAAGGTGACGTCCGTCACGGTGGCCCAAGGCGTGCTCTGCTGGGTGTGGTGCGAAGAAGCCTCTCAGCTTGAGAGCGAAGCCGAATTTAATAAGCTCGATCTCAGCATCCGCGGCCAAGTGCCGGCGGGTCTGTGGAAAGAGATCGTCCTGACGCTCAATCCTTGGAGCGAGACGTGGTGGGGAAAACGCCGCTTTTTTGACAAGCCGAACCCCGAGGTGACGGCGCTCACGACCACGTACCTCTGCAATGAGTTTTTAGACGACAAGGACTGGGCGCTTTTTGAGGACCTCCGGGTCAACTTCCCTAGACGCTACCGGATCGAAGGTCTGGGCGAATGGGATATCGCGGAGGGCTTGATCTATCCGGATGCGAAGATCGTGAGCTTTGACCGCGAGGCCATGAAGAGCCGGCGCGACCTTAAAGCCTTTTACGGCGTGGACTTCGGCTTCACCGATCCGACTGCGTTTGTGGGCGGCTTCTACGATCCGGCCCCAAAGACCGTTTTTTTGGCCTGGGAGATTTACGAGCGCGGGCTCACGAATCAAGCGCTTGCCGCCCGGATCAAAGGCTTCGGCCTCAGACGCGAGAAGGTCACCTGCAACAGCGCAGAACCGAAAAGCATTGAGGAGCTCAGGTCTGCCGGCATCAATGCAGTGCCGGCCGCAAAGGGTCAGGACAGCGTGCGCTACGGCATTCAGCGGCTCCAAGGCGTGCACGTCGTGGTGCATCCGGACTGCGAGAACGTGGCGCACGAGATTCAGAACTATGCCTGGGCGAAGGATCGGGACGGACATCCGACCGACAAGCCCGAGCACGATTTCAGCCACAGTATGGACAGCCTGCGCTACGGCGTTGAGCCGTTGTTAACAGGAGCTAGCTCAGTATGGGAGCGAAAGATGTTTTAAACCGATTTCTCGGCCACGTGACCGCCAAGCGCGTCAATGCCGCGAGCTTCATGGCGTCTCTGCCCGGGGCGCCCGGCTCCACAATGGAGTCGCGCCAGCCGCTCTCGCAGGATCAGCTCAAAAAGCTCTACCGGACGAACTGGATCGCCCGCAAGGTCTGTGACCTCTACGCCGCCGACATGGTCTCGGCGGGCGTGGAGTGGGACATCGATGCCGACACCTCAGAGCTCTTGGAGAAAGAGTTTCGGCGGCTTCAGGTGTGGGGTGCGCTTGAGCAAGCGGTTAAGCTCGCGCGCCTTTACGGTAGGTCGATCATTCTGATGGGGACGGCCGCGCCGGACCCGATGAGCCGCTCAACACGGGCGAAGCCCTCCTCGGCCTGCGGGGCTTTGACCGCTACGAAGCAAAGCCGCCCCCGAAGGGACGGCCCGTAAGCCCGGCAACGCTCAGGCGTTATTTTGCCTGCGTTCTCTGCCGCACGGTCTCAAACAGGCAGATGCCGCTTGCCACCGAGACGTTGAGACTTTCCACGGTCCCCAGCATCGGGATTTTCGCAAGCTCATCGCACCTCTTGCGGGTGAGCTGTCGTAGCCCCTCGCCTTCGGCACCGAGCACCCAGGCAAAGGCGCGCTTCTGGTCAAAGTCATAAATCGACTTTTCCGCTTCTCCGGCCGTTCCCACCACCAGTACGCCCGCTTCCCGAAGTTCCACAATGCTTGCGGCAAGGTTGGTGACGCTTACAACGGGCACTGTTTCCCAGGCGCCTGCGGCAGCTTTGGCCGCTGCCGGCGAAAAAGAGGCCGAGCGGTCCTTGGGCGCCACAACCGCCTGCACACCCGCGGCGTCCGCGACACGCAGGCAGGCGCCGAAGTTACGGGGATCGGTGACGCCGTCAAGAATCAGAAGCAGTGTCTTATCGGTGATGCTGTCAAGCAGCTCATCAAAGGTGAGCGTATTGACGATTTCGTCCGCGAGAGCCACCACACCCTGATGCGGCAGATCAGGCGCAAGGCCGTCGAGCCTTCTGGCATCGGCCTGCACAACCTTGATGCCGGACTTATTGAGCCGCGCGCAGCACTCATGCATGCGCTTGTCGCGGCGCTGCGCGTCCACATAAACCACCTTCACACTCTCGGGCTTTAATCTCACCCGGGCATTAACGGCATGAAAACCTGCCAGAACGACCTGCTTACTCATGATTTTTTCTCGCTTTATTTAGCTACGGTTTTGTTTTTGTTCTTATTCTTTTTCTTGCGTTTTTTACGGGGCTTGGGAAAGTCCTCGTCAAAGTCGAAGTCTTCCCGAAAGCTTGACCAGTCGTCTCCGTCGTCGTCATCGTCGTCGAAATCCCAGTCGTCAAACCGACGGCGCCCGAATCCGCGCGAACCAAAGCCCTCTCTTTCCCCGGTATAGATCGTAAAGTCCACGCGCAGTGTTTCGGTGTCAGCGCTTTCGACCGTGGCCTTCACGCGTTTACCGATATAAAACTTCTCGCGCCCGCTGCGCCCGGTCATGGTGTTTTCCGAGGCATCAAACTCGTAGTAGTCGGGGCCGATCTTTGAGACGTGCACGAAGCCTTCGACGTAAGGATCATCAAGCGTCACATAAAGCCCTGCGGCAATAACGCCCGTGACGGTCCCTTCAAAGGACTTTCCGCAAAACTGCGAAATGTAGCGGCATTTAAGCCAGCTGACAACTTCGCGCGAAGCATCATCGGCACGGCGCTCGGCCGCAGAGCAGATGAGCCCCAACTCACGCCAGGCTTCAAGCTGCTTTACCTGGCGCGCAGCAACCGGTGTCTCACGGTTTTGGGCGCGCTCTGCATTTTCCCGCGTGAGTTTGCGGCCGTTAAAGCCGTCCATGAGCCGCGTGAAATCCCCTTCAAAGACGGGCGAATACTTGCGGCGCGACAAAAGCGCACGGATCGTGCGGTGCACGAGAAGGTCCGGATAGCGGCGAATGGGCGACGTAAAGTGCGTGTAGGCAGGGTAATTGAGACCGTAGTGTCCGCAGTTGTCGGGACTGTAGACCGCGCGCTGCATGGAGCGCAGCATGGCGGCCTGCACGACGTCGCTCACCGGGCTCTCCTTAAGGCTTGCAAGCACCTTTTCAAAGTCAGCCGCCCCGGGTTTATCGCCGCCCCCGAGCCTCAGATGCATCGAGGAAAGCGTCGCACGTAATGCCGCAAGCTTATCGGCGGCCGGCGGCTCATGAATCCGGAATAAGGACATCGCCTTTTTGCGGCCGATAAAGTCCGCGGCACAGACGTTGGCCGCGAGCATGCACTCTTCAATGAGGCGGTGCGCGTCGTTATGGTCTCTGCGGTGAATGGCTTTAATGAGGCCCTTTTCGTCGAGCTCAAACTGCGTTTCCGTCGTCTCAAAGTCAATTGCACCGCGTCTGACGCGCGCGGCACGAAAGGCCTTATAAAGGTCGTAAAGCGCCTTAATATCTTCAAGGCTTCCGCCGCGGCCGATGAGATCGTCACTTTTTCCCTGCAGTGCCGCCCACACGGCGGTGTAGGTGAGCCTTGCGTGCGAGTGAATGAGTGCCGGATAAAACTGATAAGCCGACACCAGGCCGTCCGTACCCACCATCATGTCGCAGACCAAAACCGCGCGGTCTACGCCGGGATTTAAGGAACACAACCCGTTACTTAACTTCTCGGGGAGCATCGGTATGACGCAGCTCGGAAAGTAGACGCTCGTGGCGCGGTTTAAGGCTTCTTTATTAAGGGCCGAGCCTTCAGTGACATAGTGACTGACGTCGGCAATTGCGACCAAAAGGCGCCAGCCCGATTTCTCCGGCGTACACCACACCGCATCGTCAAAGTCTCGGGAGTCTTCGCCGTCAATCGTCATAAAGCCGATGTCGCGCAGATCGATGCGCTCATCGGCCTCTTCGGCACCGGGGTCTGAGGGCAGAGCCTCGGCTTCCTTAACGACCGCCTCAGAAAAAATGTGCGGCAGATCGTATTTGGCAAGCGCCACCTCAAGCTCACCCGAAGACGTGTCCGCGTCTTCAATCACCTTCACCACGTGTCCGGTGGGTGTGCCGGTAAAACCCAGCGGTCGCGGATCGGTTTCAACCTGGATTTTTACGTCCCTGCCGCCCGGCACCTGCCAGGGTTTGTCCAGATCGATGGAAGCCATGGTGAAAAAACGGCTCACCGGTCTCAGGGACTTCAAGGCTTTTTTCCTGAGGTCCAGATAGTCCAGGGGGCAGATATAACGTCTTGCGGGCTGCTCAAGAAGGGCGGCAATCCAAACGGTATCCGTGCGTCCGTCAGCCTCACAGGCAAGTACCCTGTCGCCCGGCAGCATGTTCTCGCAAACGTCAAGGAGCGTCTCGCAGTCCACTCGCTCACCTCGGTCATTTTCAATGAGCACGTGGTCAGAAACGTTGCTCACCGTTGCGGTAAACCAGCGCCAGCCTTCTTTGCGGAAAAACTGATTCTTTTCCCGGTCGTAGCCCACAAAGGGCATGTCCATGTACCAGAGACCGTCTTTTTCAGTTGCAAATGTCTTAAGCGACTCGGCCTCAAACCCGGTCGTGCGGCTCATGTCCGCCAGAGTCACCCCGTCTTTTGCCTGCCAGAGCACAAAGCAGATACGCGAGACAATCAGAGCCTCATCGCTGCTGCCGCGTTGCTTGCGGGGTTTGATGATTTCGAGCCCGGCCGCCTGCGGCGTTTTCTTTTTCGTTTTTGTCTGAGCCATTCGTTTTTAATTTGACAATCGGAAAATCTTCGGCATAATACGCGTCTCAGGATTTTTGCCCAAGTGGCGAAATTGGTAGACGCACTGTGTTCAGGTCGCAGCGCCGTGAGGCATGCTGGTTCGAGTCCAGTCTTGGGCACCAAATCTCAAAAATCCTGTTCCGAATGAACCCTTGGCAACAAGGGTTTTTTCGTATCCGGCGTTTGTATCGACCCAAAAGCGCGGCTGCCGGTTTTTAAAGCCCTCAGCCGATTCCGTCAACCCCGACCTTTCTCACACGTAGCGCAGGTTAACACACATCGCTCTGCGTGTCTGTTTCATTAACCCGGGGCCGCGGGTACGTATGTCACCCTGAAGCCCCCTGACAGAGCCCGGCTCAGGATTGGCTTATATGCCGCAGATTTTCCGTGATCCCGATGCAACGCCCGAGGAGCGCCGCGCAGGCGTTGTTGAGGCTTTAAAGAGCATACTCGGGCGCTATGACGTCACGTTTTCTTTTTCGGAAAGCCCTAAGACCGACGGTAAAACCGTCTGGCTCGGAAACCTCGATCCCGATGATGAAAGCTTTGAAACCTTTGCGCTCGGCCACGGCATCCACGAGATGATGCACGTCACGCAGACGGATATGAGCGCTTTTGCCGCCAAAGAGAAAACAGAACTCACCGCCGGGCTTATCAACGTCCTGGAAGACGTCCGCATCGACACCTACGGCATGCGGCTTAACCGCCTCTACGGCGTCTGGCGCAATTGTCTCGCGGAAAAACTTGAGGAAAACGGGCGTCTGGCGGCCGCTTCCTACAAGGACCTGCCGCCCGCAGCGCTTTTCTGCACGTGGCTTCATGCCGAACTCATGGCCCGGGAAAAGATGGACTGGGCCGTGAAGTTCAAAGACCTTCTGAGGGCGGAAGTCGCAAAGCACCTGCCGTCCGCGCTTCTTGACCGCGTTCTCAATGAGGCGCAGGACGCCGGAAATCTTGCCGACACCGCCGCCGTCATGGCGCTTGCCGAGAGCATTGAAAAGACGGTGCGCGCTGAACTCACTGCGGCCCCGCAGGCAACTCAGGAAGGTGCCGCACAAAACCCCGCCAAGGCGCGGTTTACCAAAACACTGCTTACTGCACAGCACACCGGAAGCGGCCACACGCACTGTCTGGAAGGCGCAGCCTCTGAGGAGCCCGCGCGCGGCAGTCTGCCGCATGTGCAGGAGGCGCTTTACCGCGTGGCAGACCCCGACGCCGTTGAACCGGACGTGGACACCCCCGAGGAAAAGAAGCTTTTCACGGAAAGCTTTTACGGAAAATTTGAGGAAATTGAAAAGCTCAGAAACGCGTTTGAAGCGCTTTTTTCCGGGCCCGCGGAAACCGATGACACGGACGCCGCTTTGGACGGTGACGACCTCACCGAGGACGCGCCCGTTGACATCCTTTTAAAAGAACCCCGGCTTTTTGCCAAACGGGGAACGCCCGTAAAAAAGCCCTCGGGACACCTCATGATGCTTTTGGACCGCTCCGGTTCCATGGGTGTGGAGCGACTCTCCTCGGCCAAAGCGGCCGTCGCCCTCATTTACCGGTCCGCAAAAAAGGTGAACGGCATCACCGTCACTGCCGCAGCCTTTCCCGGCCCCAACAAAACGGACATTCTGCCGTTGACGGCTGACGCAGCCGTCACTGCCGAAGACTTTATCCGGCGCTTTGCACCGCTTTCCTCCTGGGGCGCAACGCCGATTGCTGAAGCGATTGACTGGGCCCGCGACCAGATGGACGCCGTGGAGAGCGAGAGAAAACTCCTTCTTATCATCACCGACGGCGACTTCCCTGAGGATTTCTTCATCCCTCACGAGAAAACGCTCACCGGGCACGGCATTGAATTGGCGGTCTTAGCAATTGCGAGCGACACCGAACCCGAAGGGATCAACGCCCTTGTGGTTGAAGAGGATGCCGCGATTGCCGACACACTCATTGCGCTTATTAAAAACACCGACTTCTCGCGGGAACTCACGCAGTAGACAAACAGCAAAAAGCCCTGCCGACGATCTCGAACAGGGCTTTTTTTCAACCGAGCAACCGGTCAGAGCGCGTCGCCGAACTTGGCGCGGCAGTTGGCGAGGTGCTTTTCAATGCCGATGTCGTCGTAGCACTCAAAGGGCTGATGAATCCAGGGGCTGTCGGTGTACTGAACGACCGAGTAGTCCGGATGAAACACCGAGCAGGCCTTCACCCAAATGACGGCCACACGGATTTCGGTGATCTGCGGGTAGTTGCGCTTTAAGTGTTCCACCACCTTTTTAATCGTGGCGCCCGAGTCACAGAGGTCGTCGACCAAAAGAAGCTTTCCCTTTAACTCCGACACGCCCGTGATGTACTTGGCGATATCGAGATCCCCCTGCACGGTACCTGCGGCTTCACGGTAGGAACTCGTCGTCATGATCGCCAGGGGCTTACTGTAGACGCGGCTGAAGATGTCGCCAGGGCGCATGCCGCCGCGGGCCAGACACAGAAGCGAGTCAAACTCCCAGCCGCTTGCGCCCACACGGGCGACAAGACGTTCGCAGAGATCGCGGTATTGGTTCCAGTCAATATGATCGTGTTGCATAGTGCGTGCAGTCAAAAGAAAACAGGCGGCCCGCTATTGAAAAACAGGCGGTTCGACCAAAATCAGAACCGCCTGTGCGAGTCATAACTTAGTATTTTAGCTGAGTTACGCGAACGGGTTATCCAAGAGAATCGTCTGGCTTCTGTCGGGGCCCGTGGAAACAAGGGCAATCGGGCAGCCGGCGACTTCGGAGAGGCGCTTCAGATACCGGCGGGCCGATTCAGGGAGATCCTCCCAGCGCGTCACGCCGAACGTGCTTTCCTTCCAGCCCGGGAATTCTTCGTAAACCGGTTCGCAGCGGGCGGCAGCGTCAGCGCCGTAAGGCATGAGATCAACTTCCTGGCCGTCAACCTTGTAACCCACGGCAAGCTTTACCTTCTCCATACCGTCAAAGACGTCAAGCTTCATGACGGCAAGCCCCGTGAGACCGTTAATCTGCACGGCACGGCGCAGTGCGGCACCGTCAAACCAGCCGCAGCGGCGCGGACGCCCCGTCACGGCACCGAATTCGTTGCCCTTCTTGCGGAGTTCTTCTCCGACGGCGTCCTCAAGTTCCGTCGGGAAGGGGCCGCTGCCCACACGGGTGCAGTAGGCCTTGGTGATACCCAAAATGTAGTTGAGACGCTGAGGACCGACGCCCGCACCTGCGCTTGCCGAACCCGCCACCGTATTGGACGACGTAACGAAGGGATAGGTCCCGTGATCGATGTCAAGCATCGAACCCTGGGCGCCCTCAAAGAGGAACTGCTTACCGGCGTCCATGGCGCGGTTCAGTTCCGCTGAGACGTCTTTGACCATCGGAGCGAGACGGTCGGCGTAGGAAAGCGCGTCATCGATCACCTTCTGGGGATCAAGCGCTTCGGCCTTGAGGTAATTTTTCAGAACGAAGTTGTGCAGTTCGAGAATCGAACGGACACGCTCGGCAAACACGGCCGGCTGATAGAGGTCAGCGACACGCACGCTGCGGCGCGCGACCTTGTCTTCATAGGCCGGACCGATGCCGCGGCCCGTAGTGCCGATTTTCTTAGACCCGAGAGCCGCTTCACGCGCGTGATCGAGCGCAATATGGTACGGCATGATGAGCGGGCAGTTACCCGAGACATGCAGGCGGGGTTCGGCATCCACGCCGTGGCTCTTTAATTCATCGATTTCACGGAAGAAAGCTTCCGGGCTCAGAACAACACCGTTACCGAGGTAGCACTGAGACGTCGGATGCATGATGCCCGAGGGAATCAGACGCAAAATGGTCTTGTTGCCGTTGATGACAAGCGTATGGCCTGCGTTATGGCCGCCGTTAAAGCGAACAACGCCGTCCACCTTTTCGGTAAGCCAGTCGACAATCTTACCCTTACCCTCGTCACCCCACTGGGCGCCGACCACCACGACGTTCTTTGACATATTCAGTTGCTCCTAACGGCGGGGCTTGATGACCCTGAGCTCAACCGAGCCCTCACCCCGCACGAGTTCGTGCGTTAAAGTAAAACGTTCGGCCGCCGCCAAGGGGCTCTCCCTGGGCAACAGCGAAATCACAATTTTGCCGCAAGCGCGCAGTTTTTCAACCTCGCGCCGGTAGTCCTTGTCCGTAACCGTTGCATCCGCGAGCACCGCTTCGGGCCGAATGTCCTTTTCCGAGGCATTCAAAACGGCGGAAAGCTCCCGCAGATACACGGTAAAACCGCAGGCCGGCCGCGGCCGGCCGAACGCCAGACCGACTCCATCATAGCGCCCGCCTCTCAAAACCGCCTGAGCATATTGCGGTATGTTCACCGAGAAGGTGGCGCCGGTGAGGTACTGATAGCCGTGCACGTCGCAGAAGTCAAAACTCACTTCGTCCGCGCCGCACGTTTTCCCGAGTTCCCGTGCTTCGGCCAGGGCCTTTTGCACGGCCCCGGAGGCGGGCAGCAGTTTCTCGAGTTCATCAATGACGGAAGCGTCCCCGAAGTGCGTCAGAAGCGCAGAAAGCGCCGCGTGCGTCGCGGGCTTTAAAGTTGCGGCCGCACTTTCCAGAGCCGTCGGATCCTTCATACGGAGCGCGCGTAAAAGCGCATGCAGTTCTTCTTCGTTTAACGCGCGGTCAGCGGCTAAAAGCGCGCGGACAATCGCGGTGTGACCGATATCGACGTGGACCTTTTCCACCCCCAAAAGCCGCAGCGTCTTCACGGCAAGCCGGATCATGTAGCGGTCGGCTTCTTCGCCCGAGCAGCCGAAAAGTTCGGCCCCGGCCACAAAGGGTTCGCGGGACGCAAGCGGATGCAGAGGCCTGGCGTGCAGGCAGGTTGCGGCGTAGCAGAGGCGGCTCACCCCGGTGCTGTTCAGAATATGCGCGTCAATGCGCGCAATCTGCGGCGTGATGTCGGCTCTTAAGCCCACCATGCGGCCGTTGGCCTGGTCCATGAACTTAAAGGTGTTGTTGTCAAGGTCGCTGCCGCTTCCCGTCAAAAGCGACGAGACAAACTCAATCATCGGCGGCTCAACCTGCTCAAAGCCGTGAGACGCGAAAAGATCCAGACACGTCCTGCGCATTTTTTCGAGCACACGCATCTGCTGCGGCAGGATGTCTGCCATGTTGTCGGGCAAAAGCCAGGTAGCCATTTCAAGTAATCTCCGTCACGGTCCAGATGACTGTGAGTGCCGCCGCAAGAATCACCAAAGCAACGCGCCGCACAAACGCCTCATCGGCCTTTGAAAGTTCCGCTAGCGACCGCTTCCATAAGTGCGGAGCAATCACCGGAAAAAGGCTTTCAAAGACCGCGGCAAACGCAAGCGCCAAAACGATGACTTTCATGGGGTCGGCAACGGACGGTCGGTACCGTTACTTATTGTTTTTGTCGTTTTTGAAGTAACGGAAGAATTCACCGTTGGTGTCGGTGACCATCACGTCACCCTTTTTGCCGAAAGCTTCGCGGTAGGCTTCAACACTGCGGTAAAAGCGCGCGAATTCCGGATCCCGGCCGAAGGCTTCGGCGTAGATGCGGTTGGCTTCGGCGTCCCCCGCGCCCTTAATCTTCTGGGCGTCACGGTAGGCCTGCGCAAGAATCACTTCACGCTGACGGTCGGCGTCGGCCCGGATCTTTTCGGCTTCCGCGGCACCCGTGGAGCGTTCTTCACTGGCCACACGCTTACGTTCGGCTTCCATGCGGCGGTAGACGGACTCGGAAATTTCCGGCGTAAAGTCCACGCGCTTTAAGCGCACGTCAACGATTTCGATACCGACGTCCTTGACGCGGGCCTGCAGGCCCGTGCTGATGTCACGCATCGCCTGCTCGCGGCCGCGGGAGGTGATTTCGTTCACGGTACGGCGGTTCACGGTCTGGTTTAAGACGTCGCGCAAAAGGGCGGAGACACGGTCTTCGGCGGCGCGTTCACTGCCCTGAAAGGACACCCAGTAAAGGCGCGGATCGCCAATGCGCCACTTCACGAAGCTGTCGATGAGAAGGTTCTTTTTTTCGCTTGTCTGCACGAGGTCGGCCTGCGGCGTGTCAAGCGACAAAATGCGCTTATCAAGGTAAACCACGTTCTGCAGGGGCGCAGGCAGCTTCACGTACAAGCCCGGTTCAGCCTGAATGTGCTTAAGTTCCCCGAGGCCGAAGACAAGTGCGTACTCACGCTCGCCCACGGTATAAAGGCACAGACGCGCAAGGCCCGCGATCACGGCAACGGCCACCACGAGTGTTGTCAGTTTTTTCACTTTTCTCTCTCCCTACTCTCAGCGGCCGCGCAGACGCAGCATTTCACGCGGATCGATATCGCGGACAACCGGCTGCTGCACTGCAGCGGGTGCCTGCACGGCGGGCGTCGTTGTACTCTGCGGCGCAGTATCCGTCGCCTTGGCTTCCGCCGCGGACTTTTCCATGAGCTTATCCAAAGGCAGATAGAGCAGATTGTTGTTGGTTTTGGTGTCAACGAGGATCTTGGAGGAGTTGGCGTAGAGCTCCTTCATGATGTCGACGTAGAGGCGGTCACGCGTCACCTCAGGCGCCTTTTCGTACTGCGCGAGAATCTTCTTGAAGCGCTCGGCGTCACCACGGGCGGCCTCGGTCACGCGGGCCTTGTAGCCTTCGGCTTCTTGGTTGAGGCGCGAAGCCATACCGCGGGCCTTCGGGATGACGCCGTTGGCGTAGGCTTCACCTTCGTTGATCTGGCGCTCACGGTCCTGGCCGGCTTTGACCGCATCGTTAAAGGCAGCCTGCACCTGTTCCGGGGGCTGAGCGTTCTGGATCGCGACGCTCATCACCTCGATACCCGTGTTGTAGCGGTCAAGCATTGACTGCATGCCCGTTTTCACGCTCTCGGCAATTTCCTGCTTGCTTTCAAAAAGGACCGAATCCATGGTCTTGCGGCCCACGACTTCGCGCATGGCGCTTTCGGCGGCATGCACCACGGACTGATCTGGGTCACGGGTCTTAAAGAGGTAGTCCTTGGCGGCATTCGGGCGGATACGGTACTGCACGTTAAACTGCACGTCGACGATGTTTTCATCGTCGGTAAGCATCAGCGCTTCCCGTAAGCGGCTCGTCGTTCCGCGGATACCGATCTCAGCCTTTCGGACGCTTGAGACGTCCACGATTTCGGCCTCCTGAATGGGCCAGGGCATGCGCCAGTTAAAACCGGCGGAGGCGTCCTTGGTGTACTTGCCGAAGGTCGTCACGACACCCACCTGCCCTTCAGGGACGATGTAAAAGCCGCTTGCGGCCCACGCGACGACCGCAACGCAGGCAAGTACGGCAATGCCGCCCAAACCGAAACCCACGCCGTCGGGCACCTTCGGGAAACGCGAACGGTTGCCGCGGCCTGAGGGCGGGTTATTCGACGGGGGTTCGTCCCCGCCGTTATCGGGCCTGAAGTCGTTTAACCCGCGGTCATCAAAATTTTTTTCCTGCGGGTTTCTGCCGCGGTTAGCCTGCCCGCGGCCGCCCAAAAGGCCGCCCAAGGCACGGTTAAAGTCATCCCAGAGCTGATCAAGGTCCGCGGCGCCGTTTTGCTGCTGCCGGGGGCGGCTGTTATTGTCGGCGCGCGGCTCTTCAGCGCGCGGCATATCCCCGCGCGGCGCCTCGGCCTGAGGCGCACCGGTCCGGGGCGCATCGCTTCCTGCGGGCTGCGTGTTTTCCGCCTCATTTTTGGGCGTCTCGCCTCCGGTCTGCTCCGGTTTTGTCTGATCGTCGCCGGTACGGCCCCAGCGGGGGTCATTAAGGGACATATCAATTCCTCTCTGAGTTTATATTCAATCAGCGGGTCTGCCGGCACAACGCGTCTCCCCGGTGCCGTCAGCTTCCGCACATCAGTTTTTCGGGTCCGAAAGGTTGTCGTTGCCGTCCAAAATTTCCGCCGCCTCGCGCTCCCAGTCTTCGGGTTCCCTGGGCAACGATTTGTTTTCCTCGGCCCAGACGTGCTTAAACTCTGCCACGGCATGACGCAGATCGTCAATGCCCTCGCCCGTTAAGGCGCTCACCGTCACGGACTTCACCGTGCCGTCGTCGCGCCTGACAATCCCGGGCGTCATCCCCGAACGGTCGATTTTATTAAAGACTGTGATGACGGGGACGGTGTCGGCCTCAATTTCACGTAAAACTTCGTTAACCGAAGCAATCTGCTCGTCTTTGACGGCCGAGCTTGAATCAACGACGTGTAAGAGAAGATCAGCATGCACCGTCTCATCAAGCGTTGACTTAAAGGCGTTCACAAGCTGATGCGGAAGCCCCCGGATAAAGCCCACGGTGTCGCTTGCGACAATCCAGTCTTCGCCCTCAAGCCAGCAGCGTCTTGCCGTTGTATCAAGCGTGGCAAAAAGCTGATCGGCCGCATAGGTTTCCGCGCGCGTCAAACGGTTAAAAAGCGTAGACTTTCCGGCATTGGTGTAGCCCACAAGGCTCACTGTCATCGTTTCGCCTTCGCTGCGGGATTTGCGCTGCGTGTCACGCTGCTTCTGCAGTTTTTTGAGCTGATCCCTGAGTTGCTTCACGCGGTTGGAAAGCAGACGCCTGTCCAACTCAATCTGCTTTTCACCGGGGCCGCCGGTCTTACCGAGGCCGCCTCTCTGGCGCTCCAGGTGCGTCCACCCGCGCACAAGGCGCGTGGCGAGGTGCTCAAGGCGCGCCAGCTCCACCTGCAGGCGCCCTTCCTTACTTTTGGCGCGCCGGCGGAAAATTTCAAGAATGAGTTCGGTTCTGTCCATCACCGCTATGCCGCAGGCCTGCGCGATGTTGCGCTCCTGGGCGGCCGAGAGCGCCGCATCAAAGACGACGATGCTTGCTTTTGCTGCCTGCGCGAGATTTTTGATCTCTTCGATTTTGCCGCTTCCTAAAAACGTTGCGGCATCGGGTTTGTCGCGGCGGGCGGCAAGAAAACCTGCGGGGACAAGACCGTCGGAGCGCACGAGTTCCGCGAGCTCATCGCCCGCATCAGCCCAGACGGTGCGGCCGATGGCGGCCGTGACAAGAAACGCGCGGGTAGGTTCGGCCTCCCGCGCGCTTTCATAACGAAACTTGGTCAAATTACTCTTCCGGAATACTCGGCATGTTGACGGCGCGGGTCGGAACGACCGTGCTGATGGCGTGCTTGTAGACCATCTGCGTGACGGTGTTGCGTAAAAGCACCACGTACTGATCAAAGCTTTCCACCTGCCCCTGAAGCTTTATTCCGTTCACGAGGTAAATGGAAACCGGAATATGTTCCTTCCTGAGGATGTTGAGAAACGGGTCTTGTAACAGCTGCCCTTTGTTGATCGTGCTCATGTTTTTTCTTCTCCGGCACGGGTTTAACGACCGCGCCTTGGCAATAGTTTTTGTTGTTGGTGCCTCGGGCATACGCCCAGAAAGAAACGGCAAAGGTCTGAAAATCCCCTTTGCCGGCTTACTTTCTGTCTGCGGACGTACGTGTCCGGGGAACGGATTGGGTTATCTTATCATCACTTCAGACGGCCGGTTGCGGTGAAACCACACGCCGGCCGGAAAAAATGTACGCATTTGTCACGCAAAGACTACTTTTTGCCGTCTTCCGCGTACGGATTGCGGCCCGTGCGGAATTCAATCCTCAAGGGTGTCCCCGCGAGATCGAACTTCTCCCGGAAAAAACCTTCGAGGTAACGGCGGTAACTGTCGCTGACGGCCTGCAGGCTGTTGCCGTGCACCACAACCACCGGCGGATTCATGCCGCCCTGGTGCGCGTAGCGCATCTTCGGACGGATGCGGCCGTCGCGGGGCGGCTGCTGAATGCTCACGGCTTCAAGCAGCGCTCGCGTCAGTTTCGGGGTCGGGAGTTTCGCAAACGCCGCCTTATGCGCGTCCACCACCGCCTTCATGAGATGGTTCAGTCCGTTACGCTTTAAGGCCGAAATGTGAATAAAGCGCGCCCAGCGCAGGAAGTTGAACTTTCGTTCGATATCGACGTCCACCATCGAGCGCTTGTAGGAATCCACGCCGTCCCACTTGTTGATGGCCACCACCAAAGCGCGCCCTGCCTCCATTGCGTAACCGGCGATATGCGCGTCGTTCGCGGACACGCCGTCCATCGCGTCAATCACCAGCACCACGACGTTACTTTGCTCGATGGCCTGCAGCGTTTTGATGACGGAAAACTTTTCAACAGCTTCAAAAACACGGCCCTTTTTGCGCAGACCCGCCGTATCGACGAGCTCAAAAGGCCTGCCGTCATACTCAAACTCGGTTTTAATCGCGTCGCGCGTCGTGCCCGGCATATCGTAGGCAATGAGGCGCTCTTCCCCCAAAAGGGCGTTGATGAGCGTGGACTTACCGACATTGGGGCGACCTGCTACCGTCACCTTGATGCGCTTAGGGGCGTCAGGATCGGTCTCTTCGGTCTCCTCTTCGTCCTGAGCGTTCACGAAGGGCTCAAGCACGGTCTGCAAGAGGCCTGAGACCCCCTGCCCGTGCGCGGCGGAAATCCGCCAGGGGTCTCCGAGACCCAATTCGTGAAATTCCGCGACGTGGCTGTCGTCCAAGCCCTCAGACTTATTGACTGCGAGGAAAATCGGGCGGCCCGCGCTTCTTAAGTGCCGTGCGATGCGCTCATCGTGCGGCGTGAGCCCGCTTCTTGCGTCACAGACAAAGATCACGACGTCGGCTTCGGCAATCGCTGCTTCGGCTTGTCCGGCCATCTCCCGCACGATGCCTTCGCTTCTTACAGGTTCAAAGCCGCCCGTATCGACAACGATATAAGCGCAGGGCCCGACCTTACCCTGACCGTACTGACGGTCACGCGTAAGGCCCGGAAAATCCGCCACGATCGCGTCACGCGTTCTGGTGAGGCGGTTAAAAAGCGTGGATTTACCGACGTTGGGCCGTCCGACAAGTGCTACGACTGGAAGCATCACGTCACCCGTTTGTGTTTTTGTTTCGTGTTATTCGGAAAGCGTCAGCGCGGCAATTTCGCCATCGGCCGTCTGCACGAGCACGCGGCCTTCGCCCAACGCCAAGGGCGCCACATTCACGGCGCCGGAGACCGTGGTGCGGCCCACGATTTCGCCCGTTGCCTGGTCAAGGGCGTGAATCACACCGTCGTAGTCACCGACCAGAATGACCTTATTCATGGGAACCGGCGCCGAGGGCGTACGCCACTTCAGATCCTTGTTGGTCCACACGGGCTTGCCGGTTTCGTAGTCAAAGGCCTGAATGTCGCCCTGAGCGGTCACAACATAGACGTTATGCCCGTCACTTACCGGGCCCGTGACGGCGTCAACGGGCTGCGACCAGAGAAGCCTGCCGTTTTGAGAACTCATGCAGACGATATTGCCCTGAAACGCCGCCGCGCACATCATGCGGCCGTCCACAAAGGGCGAGCCCACGACGTCGACAAGCCGCTCGACTTCGGTGATGCCCTTGGGCTGCGCAATCACCGCATCGAAAACCATCTTCCCCTGGGCGTCCAGTGCAAGAAGCCTGCCGTTAGCCTGCCCGACGAGGATTCCGGCCGGGGAAAACTTCATCTGAGCCGCAGTGCGCACGGTAAGCGCCGGAACCTGCGACTGATAGCGCCAGCGGCGCTCGCCGGTTGCCGCATCAAAGGCAGTGACACGGGTGTCGGCGGTGCGCACGACGACAAAACCGGAGCCCACCAGGGGCGGCACGCTCATTTCGCCTGAGAGCTTTACCTGCCAGAGTTTCTTACCGGTTTCATCAAAGACTTCGAGTTCACCCGAGGCGGTACCCACGGCCACAAGACGCCCGTCGGTGCCCACACCCGCGGTGATTTCGCTTTCAGTCTCCGTCTCCCAGAGCTTTTTGCCGGTTGCCGGATCCAGGAGGTAAACACTTCTGTCGCCGGCAGCATAGATGCCGCGCTCGGTGACCGCAGGCGTTAAAAGCCCGGTAAGCGACTCACCCACGCCCGCCGTCCAGTCTTCCTTAATCTGCACGAGTTCGCGGTAGTCCTGCAGTTCCGCCGGTTCATGCGGGTCCGGAGAGCCGCAGCCCGACAAAACAAGTGCCGCCGCGGCAGCTGCCGCCCAAAGTGAAAGCGTACGTTTGATTTTCACGGTAAGGTTTCCTTTTACGGAAGTGTTGGGTTTGACGTCTGTCCGTTACTTTGTCTCAACGGGCAGCGACTGCAGTTTGATGTTAAGAAGCGGCGTGACGGTACCGTCAAAGGCGTCGGCCTTGAGGGCCTTTTCCCAGGCGGCCTTGGCTTCGCCGTAGCGCTTTAAGGCAAAGTAAACGTCTCCGAGACGGTCGTTAAAACTCACGGCATCGGCTTCCAGGGGCTTAGCTGCTGTTAAAACGGAAAGCGCCGCATCGGCCTTTCCGGCATCAAGTTCAATGCCTGCAAGACGCACGCGAGCCGCGGTTTCGTATTCCGGACGGCCGCTTTCGTTAATGATCCAGTTTAAGGCCTGACGCGCTTCATCGGGCTTTTTCTGCCGCTGGGCTTCGGCGGCGCGGTAAAAACCGGCAAGACCGGCAAAGACGTTGCCGGGATACTCCTTCATAAGGCCGTCGGCAATGGAAACAACGTTTTTGGCGTCGCCCTGCACGAAGGCGTTCTGCAGCTGCACGTAGGCGATCGTCGCCTTAGAGCCCTGATAACGCTGATACCAGTTCCAGCCGTTCCAGGCGGCAAAGGCAAGGCACCCCACGGTAATCACGGAGAGAACGGCTGTTCCCCACTTTTCCCACCAGGCTTTCAGTTGGTCAAGGGACTCTTGTTCTTCCAAATCGTATGCCATTTTTCAGTGTGTCCTTTGTTGTCTTTGCAAAAATTCCGATGACAGAGGGCTGAAAACAAATCAACCCTTGACAATCCGTTCAATCACTTCAGCTTCAGGCTGCGTCACCTGGTCCTCAAAAACCTGTTCGCCCGCAGTGTTTCTCAAGTGCTTCAGAGTGAGCTTACCTTCAGCGACTTCGCCTTCGCCCGCAATCACGCACCACTGCGCAAGCGACTGGTCTGCGCGCTTCATCTGCGTCTTAAAGGCGGTGCTGCCGGCGTGCACAACAACTCTGAGGCCCTTGTCGCGGAGTATCTCACCCAGGGCGACAGCCTTGCGTTCAGCCTCTCCCTCGTGGTGCACGATGTAGACGTCGCAGTCCGCGGCCTTCATCTCGCCCTTCACTTCCTTCATGAGTTCGATGACGCGTTCGGCGCCGATTGCAAAACCGGCTGCGGGCGTGGGTCTCCCCCCGAGCATTTCGATCAGAGGATCGTAGCGGCCGCCGCCGCAGATCGTCCCCTGGGAGCCGAGCTTATCAGTAATCCACTCAAAAACGGTGTGGTTATAGTAATCGAGCCCGCGCACAAGACGGGGGTTCACGGTGTAGCTGATCCCGAGGGCGGAAACACCGTCCTCAAGTTTTTTCAGAAACGCCAGGGACTTTTCACCGAGAAAATCAAGTAACTTCGGCGCGGCGTTCACCATCTCCTGCATGTCCGGATTTTTTGTATCCAGAATTCTCAGGGGGTTTGTGAGAAGCCGTCTCTTTGCGTCTTCGTCCAAAATATCGGCGTTTTGCTGAAAGTACGCAATGAGCGCCTCGCGGTGCTTGGCTCGCTCTTCGAGTTCTCCCAGGGTATTGAGTTCGAGGCGCGCTTCAATTCCGAGCGCTTTCCAGAGACGCGCGATCATCGCGAGAAGCTCGACATCGATGTCGGGACCGGCAAAACCGAGGGCTTCGCAGCCGAACTGATGGAACTGCCGGTAGCGGCCGCGCTGCGGGCGCTCGTGCCGGAACATCGGCCCGAAGTACCAGAGGCGCTGCGGGGCGTTGTAGGTGAGGCTGTGCTCAATGGCGCAGCGCACGACGGCGCTCGTATTTTCCGGACGCAGGGTGAGTTTTTCACCGTTCATGCTGTCTTCAAAGGAATACATTTCCTTTTCGACAATATCGGTCACTTCCCCGATACCGCGGGTAAAAAGCGCCGTCTGCTCAAGAATCGGCGTGCGGATCTGACGAAAACCGTAGAGCGACGCCGTACGGCGGGCCGTATCGGTGAAAAACTCCCATACAGCGCTTTCTTCGGGGAGCATGTCGGGCATCCCCTTGATGCCGGCGATCTTAATCTTTGCCATTTTGCTTTTTCCTTTAATTCTTTTTGCCGGACCAGCGCTTCTCGACGTAGTCCTCAATCATCTGTTTAAATTCCCCGGCCATTGAGTCGCCCTTAAGGCCCGCAACCTTGGTGCCGTCCACAAAGACCTGCGCAACCGGCGACTCCCCGCGGCCGGGCAGGCTGATGCCGATGTCGGCTTCCTGGCTTTCGCCCGGGCCGTTCACAATGCAGCCCATCACCGCCACCTTCATCATTTCGCACCCCGGGCGCGTCTTGCGCCACTCGGGCATGCGGCTTCTTAAAAAATCTTCCGTTTCCTGTGCGAGCTGCTGAAAAAGCGTGCTCGAGGTGCGCCCGCACCCGGGGCACGATGTCACCTGCGGGGCAAAGTGGCGCATGCCCATCGACTGCAGAAGCTGCTGCGCGACAATCACTTCCTGCTCTCGCGCCTTACCCGGTTCCGGGGTAATGGAAATGCGGATCGTGTCACCGATCCCTTCGGCAAGCAAAACCGCAAGCGCCGCGGTACTGGCGACCACGCCCTTGGTGCCGATACCGGCTTCTGTAAGTCCCAGATGCAGCGCCCAGTTGCCGCGCTTGCTTAACGCGCGGTAAACCGTGATGAGCTCGGTGACGTCGCTTACCTTCGCGGAAAGCACAATGTGGTCAGCAGGGAGCCCGATTTTTTCAGCAGCCTCAGCGCTTTGCACGGCGCTTTCCACCATGGCGTCCAAAAGCACTTCCTGCGGCGTTTTGGGGTTGGCGAGCGCGCGGTTGGCGTCCATCATGCGGGCGAGAAGCTCTTTATCGATGCTGCCGCCGTTAACGCCAATCCGAACCGGCTTATCGTAGCGGCAGGCCGTTTCCACCATCACCGCAAAATTGTTGCCGTGGTTTTCTCCCTTACCGACGTTACCGGGGTTGATGCGGTACTTGGAAAGGGCCTTGGCACACTCAGGGACTTCGGTTAAAAGCTTGTGACCGTTATAGTGAAAGTCCCCCACAAGCGGCACAAAGCAGCCGCAGGCATCGAGCCGCTCGCGGATCGCGGCCACGGCCTTGGCGGCCGCCGGGGTATTGACCGTGAGACGCACGAGTTCAGAGCCGGTTGCGGCAAGCCGCACCGTCTGGCACACCGTGGCGTCAATGTCTTCGGTCGCGGTATTGGTCATGGACTGCACGACCACGGGGTAACCGCCCCCGATCACCACGACGTTATCCGCATTTCTGACGCTTACCGCATGCGTTGCACGGCGTTCTTTGTAAACGCTCATCGTTTCAACCGTTACTCTCAGTGTGAGGCCGCCGCATCTTTGACAAGAAGATCACGGGCCTCTTCCTTTTGCTGCACGAGGCGGATCGCACGGCGCGTGCGGTCGCGCACTTCGCCTGCCAACTGCCCGCAGGCTGCGGCAATATCGTCGCCGCGCGTTTTGCGCACAGTCGTGACAATACCCGCGTCGTTCAAAATCTTTGCAAAAGCCAAAACCTTCTCGCGCTCTGGCTGCTTTAAGTCCGAGTCCGGGAAGGGATTAAAGGGAATGAGATTAAATTTGCAGGGCACGGTCTTCACAAGCTTCACCAGAGCCCTTGCCTGCTCGGGCGCGTCGTTGATGCCGCCCAAAAGCAGATACTCAAACGTGATGAAGTCCCGAGGCGCCACCTTCAGATAGCGCCTGCAGGCCGCAAGAAGCTCCTCGAGCGGGTGCTTCTTATTGACGGGCATGAGCTTATCGCGCAGCGCATCGTCGGGCGCATGCAGACTCACCGCAAGCGCCACGGGCACCGCTTCGCCCAACTTATCCATCTGGCGCACAAGGCCCGAGGTGGAAACCGTCACGCGGCGGCGCGAAAGCCCGTAGCCGTTGTCGTCCAGAAAAATTCTCAGGGCCGGAATGACGTTATCGAGGTTTTGCAGGGGCTCGCCCATCCCCATCAGCACAACATTGCTGATCACGCGGTCGTTGGGGTCGGTAATGCCGGCTTCGCGCCTTAATTCCCGCTCAGCGGTCCAAAGCTGCCCCACAATTTCACCGGTCGTGAGGTTGCGGTTAAAGCCCTGCTTACCCGTGGAGCAGAAAAGGCACCCCATGGCGCAACCCGCCTGCGTTGAAATACAGAGCGTTCCGCGGTCGTCTTCCGGGATAAAAACCGCCTCGACGGCGTTGCCGTTACCCACATCAAAGAGCCATTTGCGCGTGCCGTCGGCGCTTTTGTGTTCCCTAATGATCGATGGCGCTTTGATGTAGGCCAGGTCCTTCAACCTGGCCCGGAACTCTTTGGCAAGGTTGGTCATGGCATCAAAATCATCGCAGCAGTAGCGGTGAATCCAGCGCGCAAGCTGCGTCGCACGGAAAGGCTTCTGGCCGATTGAGGCGCACCAGACACGGATGCCTTCGGCGTCAAGGTCCAGAAGATTAATTTTTTCCTGCTGACTGCTCTCAGTTGTCGTCATGACCGTCCTGTGTCCTTCTTAGCGCTTGCAGATCGCAAGGGTCGGGAAGAAGTAAGCGATTTCCACAGCCGCCGTTTCCGGAGCGTCGGAGCCGTGCACGGCGTTGGCGTCGATGCTTTCGGCGAAGTCAGCGCGAATCGTCCCCTTTTCGGCCTTCTTCGGATCCGTTGCGCCCATGAGTTCACGGTTCTTGGCGATGGCGTTTTCACCTTCGAGAACCTGAATCATGACGGGACCGGAGATCATGAAGTCCACGAGCGCCTTAAAGAAGGGGCGTTCGCGGTGCACAGCGTAGAAGCCTTCGGCTTCGGCGCGGGAGAGCTGGCGCATCTGAGCGGCAACAATGCGCAGACCGTTGGTTTCAAAACGGGAGTAGATCTTGCCGATCACGTTCTTGGCGACGGCATCGGGCTTGATGATGGAAAGGGTACGCTGAATAGCCATTTCTTCTTTTCTCTTCTTTGAGAAGTATGCGAGTCTGCGGTTAAGTCCACCGCAGCAGTCTTTGCCGCAGACACAAAAACACATCGGCTGCGCGCGTCCTTAAAAAACCGCGCAGTCGATGCCTGAAAATTCAATCCCCGGCCCTTAAAGGCCAAGGGGCGGTTATTTTAGCATGGAGCCGGTTTTTAAACGCCGTCTTCAGGCACCTTAGAGGCGGCGTCTTTTGCCGTCGTTTCAGGCGTCTGCAGGCTCTCGGCCGCAACCGGCTCCTCCGTTTTTTTCTCAGGCTTGGGACCGGGCTCAAGCACCGCCATGCTTTCGACGTGTCCGGTGTGCGGGAACATGTTCATGACGCCTGCGGCACGGATGTGCCAGCCGCCTTCATGGTGCAGAATCGCACAGTCACGTGCAAGCGTTGCCGGGTTACAGGACACGTAGACCACACGCGCGGGGCGCTTGTCGGTTTTCGCAAGCACCTGCGCCAAAGCCTGCGCGCCTTCTCTCGGGGGATCAATGAGCACGCGGTCAATGCCGCCCGACCTTTCCCAGAGCGCATTCCAGTCGTCTTCGCTCCAGGTAAAGAGGTTCCTCGCGATAAAGTCGGTTTTCTCAGCAAGGCCGTTCATTTCGGCGCCGGCCCGCGCCCGGGCCACAAGCCCATCACTGCCTTCTAAGCCCGTGACGTGCGCAGCGCACCGCGCCAGGGGGAGCGTAAAGTTACCCAAACCGCAGAAAAAGTCCGCGACCTTATGCCCGGGCTTTACGCCCAGAAGATGCACGGCACGCGAAACCATCGTTTCATTTAAGGCGTGATTGACCTGCGTGAAGTCCGTGGGTTTAAAGACGATGTCAACGCCGAATTCCCCGAGGTGAAGTCTCAGCTTATCGGCGTCTTCCGGGTTCATGGGATAGGCGGTCTCAGGGCCCTTGGGCTGCAGCCAAATGTCGGCGCCCTTGTCTTTACCGAACGCAAGAAGCCTTGCGGAATCGGCCTCCGTCACCGGCTCAAGATTGCGGAAAACAAGCGCCGTATGGCCGTCGCCTGCGACCGCCACTTCAATCTGGGGCATCCGGTCACGCATATCAAGGGAAGCGACGAGCTCACGCATCGCAGGGAGCATGTCGCTGATTTTCTTCGGCAGAATCAGGCACTCTTTCATATCCGCGACATAGCTGGAGCTTTTTTCGTGAAAGCCCACGAGCACGCCGCCCTTTTTCTCAACGTTTCGGACCGTCAGGCGCGCTCTGTGGCGGTAGTGCCAGAAGGGACCGTAAATAGGCGCAAGAAGCGACTCGGCCTTCAATTTTCCGATGTGCCAGAGCGCGTCGGTTAAAACCGCCTGCTTAAAGGCCACCTGGGCATTGGGTTCAAGGTGCTGCATGGCGCAGCCCCCGCAGCTGCCCGGGCCGATGCCGAAATTCGGGCATTTGGGCGTCACGCGCAGCGAAGACTCCTTGAGAATCGTCTTCACGCGCCCGATTTCAAAGTTGGGTTTATTGCGGAAACACTCGTAATCCACGGTTTCGCCGGGCAAAGCACCTTCGACAAACGCAACCTTCCCTTCGTGGTGCCCGACGCCGCGTCCCTCGCCGTCCAGGCGTTCAATCGCAATGCGGTAAACCGGATGTTCCTTGACTTTCTTTGCTCGGGCCATTTTTTTCTAATCTGTTCTCAGAGAAATTAATCAGCCCGGCCGGCATCGGATGACGCTCGACCGGGCACGGGGTGTTTTTTTGTACGCTCCGCGTTTAGGGTTCTTTACGCGGCTCAAGATACTTCATGGGATCAAGCGGCGGCCCCTGACGCACTTCAAAGCGCATCTTGGCGCCCGTGTCGCTGTCGGAATCCCCCATCAGGGCAATCGTCTGCCCCTTGCGCACGCTTTCATTGATGCGCACAAGGATTTTGGAGGTGTTGCCGTAAACCGTCACCAGGGGCATCGCGCTCTTACCGGGCAGACGCACGTTGTGGCGCACGATCACGAACTGACCGTAGCCCTTGACGTTCTGCCCCACGTACTGCACCGTACCGTCAAGCACGGCCTTAATGGGTTCGCCGATCGTGCCCGCGATATCAATCCCCATATTGCCGGTCTGCTCGTAGGTGGCGATCACCGCTCCGGGCACAGGCCACGGGAACTGAATTTCTCCGCGGGCGGCGGCTTCACGCATCGCCCTCTGGGCTTCAATTTCGCGCGTCGCGGCTTCATCCGGCGTCTCAGGGCGCTTGGCAACTTCAACCGCCGCACCCGCTGCGGGTGCTGTTGTTGTCGCAGTCACGGTTTCGCCCCCCGCCGCAGGAACCATTTCAATGGTCTCACCCATCACCGTCGTTTCGGCGGGCTCGGTCTGAGGGATTCTGAGTTCAGTTCCGATCGAAATCGTCGTCGGATCGGAAATACCGTTTAAGGCGGCGAGTTCCCTCGGGTTCACGCCGTAGCGCACGCCGATGTTGTAGAGCGTATCGCCGGCAACCACCACGTGCATGCGGCCGCTTGAAACCGGGGCTTTTTCTTTCGCGAGGTAGGGCGAAGCCGGCACCTGCGTTGAGGAACCTTCTTCAATGGGTACGGTCGTTGCCGCACTCTCACTGCCCCGCGCGTGGTTTTCAATCGGGGCCATCGTGGTCGTGGTGGAGCAGCCCACCAGGGTTGCCGCGGCCGCTGCGGCAAAAAGAAGTTTCAGCTGCATGAATTCAGTTGCTCACAAAAATAGGTTCGGGCCGAAAACTGCCGGATATTTTACTGAAGCCATTTGGCGGCATCAGCAACGCGGTTGTGGGCCGTGAGGTCAATCTGCAGGGGTGTTGCCGACACAAAGCCGTGGGACACCGCCCAAAAGTCCGTGCCCGGTCCGCAGTCACGGGGGTCGCCCGCTGCGCCCAAACGGTAAACCGCAGGCTGCTGCGTTCCCGGCTGCAGAATGAGCGGATACGCGTTGTGGCGTCTGCCGAGGCGCGTAGCCATAATGCCCTCAAATTCGTCGGCGGCAAGGTTGGGCATATTGACGTTTAAAAGCACGGGATCCGTTCCCGTTTTACGGCTTAAAAACCGTTCCACCACAACGCAGGCCATATCCACTGCGGCATCGAGATTTTTCCAGCCCTTTTCAATCTGGCTGAAGGCAATGGAGTCAATCCCGAAGACGTAGCCTTCGATCGCCGCAGCGACCGTGCCGGAATAAAGCGTGTCATCGCCCATATTGGCGCCGCAGTTAATCCCGGAAACAACAAGATCTGGCTTATCTTTGAGAAACCCGGTGAGCGCCGTATGCACACAGTCCGAAGGCGTTCCCTTCACCACAAACACGTTTTCCGCCGTCTGCATGACCGAAAGCGTTTTATTAAGCGTCAGGGCGTTACTCGCACCGCTTTGGTTGCACTCAGGCGCAAACACCGTCACGCGGCCAAAATTACTCATCGCGTGCGCGAGCTTCTGAATACCGGGCGCGCTGTAGCCGTCGTCATTACTCACCAGGATATGCATGGCTTTCAAAGAGAAAAACAATCCGAAAACGGCAGTGTACAAGAGGCCAGGCCAAAAGACGTGCCTTCCGGCACCGATTGTGTTTCTGACGCGCAGATGACAGTTCTGTCAGAGAGTTCGTCTTTCAGATTGGGTTCAGCCCGCTCGCGCACCATTGCGCACACCGTCGGTCGCTGACCGATCCCATTTTTTCCGGAAACCTTACAAAAAATGCTGAAAAATCCGTTTACCTCCCGCGCTCTCTGCTCCGACTTCGGGCTTCTTATCCTGCGCGCGGGCCTCACGCTTTCCCTGCGGGAAATTCTGTGATTTGGAGACTGAGAACCGGCCGGTTTGTGATTACTGCACACCGGCCGTTTTCTTATTCTGCGGAGAAAAACTGACTCGCTGTCTGGAGCCACGGACAGAAGAATGAAAAAAGGAGACAACTTTCGTCATCTCCTTTCCTGGAATTGGTGGCGGCGGGATTCCGTTTTCTCAACAACCATTGAGATTTTCAGCATCATAGCCTTATGTTTGTACCTTAGTTTGTACCATACGGCCAAAGCAACAGAAAACACCAATCGGAAACAATCACTTCACTACCTCTGCAAGGGCAGCGTGCTTTGCGGCCGTTCGCTGCCATCCGGCGCCGCACTTTGAACCAGCCTCAGCCAGCTCTTGTACCAGTCGTTGGCAGCGGGCAAGTCGCTTTCTAAGAGACTCGACGGTATCGTCTTGTCCACTGCCACGGTTGACGTTGCGCAGCCGCTCAAGAGCACGATCAAGCTCAGCACGCAAATCGTTGTACTCAGCCTGCGCCAGGTTAATCGTGTCCGTTGCTTTCGAAAGTCCTTCAGCATTCTTTCTCTCCGCCGCACGTAGCGCATCAGACTGCGCTGCCTCCATGAGAGCGATTTCGCGGTCATAGTGGGCAGAAGTAAGCCAGCCCCCCGCCCCGAAAGCCAGGACGACCGCCACCATGTAGATGTAATCTTTCACAACTCAACCCCTTCGAGTTTCGCGCGATTTCGTAATATGTCGAGATAGCCGTCCATCGTGTAGAGCTGGAACGTATAAAGGCCACGGGAACAAGTCGGCGTAAAGCCTAATTTCCCAGTGTCCCATTTAACAAGCATTGCAGCGAGTTTGTCTCGGCGAATCTTCAGTTGCAGGTACTCCGCCTTGAAGCGATCTTTGTAGTCATCGCTACACATCAGCGCAGCAGTGTCTTTGAGCTCAATCATTTGCGACTCCTGTAGTCCCAAAAAGCGTGATGTCCACGCACGTTAACATGGACGAACGCGTCGTAAAGTCCGACGCCGCCGTCTTTATTGAGTTCCAGGCACAAGTCCTGAAACTCGGGAATTAACCGCGGATCATCCGGTCGAATATCCGCCGCCATGCCTTTCGTGTGATACGAATTAGGAACGGCCCCTGGGATCGTCGCGTTGTATTCCGGACTGCGGTAGCCAGAGTTCACAAGAACCGGCTTCCCCCACTCGCGCCGGATGCGGTTCAAAATGTTCAAAAGCTCATCACGTACAACATGCGGAAAAGGAGACTTGTACGGGTCCTTCGGACTCTGCAACTCCTTTTCGTCAAAGAAACCGTATTTCATCGGCCGCCTCTTTCTAAAAAACTTTTCAGAATGCTCACGCCGTCTTTCCCCATCATGCCGCCCAACCCAGCAAGAGCCCCTGCGGCCTCATCCGGCAAACCGTAAGAGTGCGCAGCCATACAGATCAGAAAACCGATAAACCCCGACAGAGCTACCGCCCCAAAGAATTCCCACCAAAGGAACGGTTTCGCTTTATCCAACGAGTTCAAATACATCAGACACTGAGCCATGGCACCCACCGCAAAGGAAAAGAGGTATCGGAAGTATTCGTGGTAGTCCTGCATCGAAATCCCTCAACTCTTTTGTATCCTGCAGTATCAACGACGATCCCCGGCTTACGCGCACGAGCTTTTGTGCGCGTACACACATCGGACGGCTTGAAGATGCCGTTCATGATGAGCAGAGACCCCTTCAATCCGGCTGACATCAAGGCCGAAGAAACCACCCGACGCGAAAGCACGGAGCGCTATATGCGCCGCGTGAAGAAGTCCATCGCCTACGTAATGGACACGAAAGAAGGCCGCGAAGCTATGGAAATCATCTTGGATGCAACCGGGCTTTATCGACCGTCTTTCAACACAAACGCGCTTTCAATGGCTTACGCCGAAGGACGCCGCAGTGTCGGACTCGCTCTGCTCAATCTCATAGACCCGACTTCTTATCAAGAAATGCTGAGGGAATCTCATGAACGACGAAACAACGACCGGGGCTGAAAATACAAACGATGCCCCCGCTGCAGATCAGCCTGCAGCCAACCCGGCGGCTCAGTCCGCAGGTCAGGAAAGCCAGCCGCAGACCGACAAGCCTGCAACCGGAATGCCTGAGACCTTGCTGAACACTGCCACCGAAACTAAGCCCGAAGAAAAGCAGGACGGTGAAAAGGCGCCGAAAGACAGCGAGGCCGACAAGCCCGCTGAAGGTGCGCCAGAAAAGTACGAAGAGTTCAAGGCGCCTGAAGGCACCATGCTCGACGCCGCCGTTATGCAGCAATTCGGAGAAGTGGCAAAGGAACTCAACCTGCCGCAGGACAAAGCCCAAGACGTGGTCAACAAAATGGCCCCGATCATGGTGCAGCGCCAGATGGAACAGATTGCGGGAATTTCCAAACAGTGGGCTGAAAAATCGTCCAATGACCCGGAAATTGCCGACCACCTCAATGACATTGCCCGCATCCGAGATATGTTCGGCAAGGGCAGTGACGGGAATCTCGATCCGGATATTGCGGAATTCATCAACTCCCCTGCCGGCAACCATCCAGGCGTGCTGAAGCTCCTTGCCCGTGTCGGTGCACGTTTCGGCGAAGGCGGCTTCCCGACGGGGAAACCCGCGCCGCGACAAATCACCGCAGAAGACGTTTACGCAGTCTAATAATTTTTAATGAGGTACAGAAATGGCAGATATTGTCAGCAACGTTGCACCGACGTCGTTGGCCGAATTCGAAGGCCTTGTCGGTGACAAGGATTTGGCCCGCAAGGTGTTTTTGCACACCATCCGCGACTATATGCCCTTCTTCGACCAGGCCGTTATTGTTCGAGGCAATGACGGTATGGGGGACAAGGGGCAGATCGTCACCCGCTACCCGGAAGGCGATCTTCACGGATACAACGAGGGCTGGGGCTCTGATGTTGTGACGGGCAACAATGTTCGTTACACCTGCAGCCGCCGTTCTTCGAGCTCGACCATCGACCGCGATCAGTTCAACGACCAGAAGGAAAGCGACCGCGCTTCTTGGCGCTTGCGTCGCGATCAGGCCTTTAGCCGCGGCTTCGCCCGCGCTACGGTACGCAATCTCTTTTACGGCGACCCCGCGAAAGACCCGAATAGTGGCAAGGGGCTCTTCAACATCGTGACGCCGACCGACCCCGTCTTCAAGGATCGCATCATCGACGCCGGCGGCACCACGGAAAACAAGCAGACGGAAATTCTTCTCGTCGGTTGGGACCCGGCCTCGAACTATTTGTTCTATCCGCAGTACGGAGAGAATCTTGGCGGCTTCCAGACCACTGTCCACCCTGAAGCCGTACGAGTAACCGCCGGTACGTCGGACAATCCTAAGCACTACTGGGCGCTGGAAACCGATTTCCGTTGGGACATCGGCGTCGCTATCTACGATCCGCTCACCGTCGTTCGTATTGCCAACATCGATACGACGAAGTGGAGTAAGTCTTCGAAGACTTCCGGTAGCCCCGATCTGATCGACCTCATGACGCAGGCCGTGAACCTGCTTCCGGACGAGTACAAGGGCCGTTGCGCGTTCTATTGCAACGAAGCGGTTACCGGCATTCTTCGTCGTCAGATCAACAACAAGGAAAACGTGCAGCTAACGACCGGAGAAGTTGCCGGACGCAAGGTTGTGACCTGGGACGGCATTCCTATACATCGTTTGGGCACGGACGTTATCACCAACACGATGCCGGTTTTGTCTCTGGGCTAAGGAGGACGCAATGATTACCGATGCACTTTTGAAGTTTTGCTCTGACAAGGCTTTAGCGTCCGCCATTACGACGGGCAAAGTCATTGACCTGAAACAGGAGTATCCGAACCTCGGTTCGCTGACTCCTCGATTCAATCTCATCCTGCAGGTTAAAGATGCCGGCGGTGAAGGTACCGTAACCTTTAAGTTGCAGGATTCCGCCGACGGATCGACTTTCGCCGACTTGCTGAGCTTCACGCAGGCGGGATCGAAGATTCCGGCCAATCAGGCAATTCCGATGCCGTTGAAGCATCGTCGCTACCTGAAACTTATCACGGCCGTTACCGGCACCGTGACAGGAACGCTGCAGCGTGCCGTACTTGATAACGGTTATGAATTGCCGCGCACGACAAAAACGGAAGGTTACGATCCCGCGCCGACGGTTGATTGACCTGCTTTAAAGGCAAACTCTGAGGGGACGGTTAAACCGCCCCCTTTTCTTTAGGAGGCCTGAAATGGCTACATCCGTTGATATTTGTAATCTCGCTCTGTCGATTCTTGGCGATGACGGCACGGTAGTTTCCCTCATCCCACCGAACGGTTCAGACCAAGCCGGACACTGCGCCCGTTGGTACCCTGTAGCCCTTCGGCGCATCCTGGAATCAAACCCGTGGAGCTTCGCCACCAAACGCAGCCAGCTGGCAAAACTCAATAATGTCGATGCCTCGATCTACGGCTACAAAGGCGCCTACGCCCTGCCGAGCCAATTCATGCGAGCGCTCAAGATCGAATCGGCGGAATATCTGTCCGAAGGCATCGATTCCGACCTTTACCCAGAACTCGGTCATTTCGAACTAGGCCTTGTTGAAAACAACACCAATCGCGTACTTTTCTGCAATGTCACTGATCCGGTGCTGACCTACGTCGCCTACGTAGACAATGCCTCCCTCTTCCCCGGGTATTTTGTTGACGCACTGATGTTGCTTCTCGCCAGTTACCTTTACGGTCCGGTTAAGCGAGCTGACACAACATCTCAGACAGTTGTCAACATCATGAAACAGTACGAAGCGGCACTGACAAAAGCTAAGACCGAAGACGCTCAGATTTCCATGCGACGCCGGGAAGCACACTACCTCGCGTCGCAACTTCGTGCGCGGGAGGTATGGTAATGGCAAGCATCCGCACCTATCAGCAGTCCTGCAACGGCGGGGAATTGTCGCCGGAAATGTACGGACGCGCCGGCGACCCGAAGTATCAGGCCGGACTCGCAAAATGCCGTAATTTCCTCATCGATCCCCGTGGTCCGGCAGAGAACCGACCGGGGTTCGCTTACGTCAACTACGCCAAATACGCCGACAAACGAGTGAAGCTGATCCCGTTCACATTCTCAACGGATCAATCCATGGTGCTCGAATTCGGAGAAAAGTACATCCGCTTTCACACGAACGGGCAAACCTTATTGGGCAGTAACGGCCAGCCGTACGAAGTCGCTACGCCATACAGTGCCGACGATCTTTTCTCGTTGCATTATGTTCAATCCGCCGACGTTCTCACCATCGTTCATCCGGCCTATGCACCGAGAGAACTACGCCGCTACAGCGTCGTTGATTGGCGTCTTGTGGAAATCAACTTCAAAGGCGCACTGCCCTCACCGGAGGCTCCTTCCGTCGTGCAGTCCATCAATGGCGACGTGCAGAATAAAGAGGACTACACCCGGGAATACTGCATAACCGCCCTAAAGGCTGACGGCTCAAACGAGTCCGCGGCAGGCCCGTCTACTTCCATCCGTTGCAATCCATATGGCACCGGCGCTTACAACACCATATCTTGGAACGCCGTATCCGGCGCAGAACTTTATCGCGTGTATCGCAATCAGGGCGGCGTTTGGTGCTTCATTGGCCAGACGAAAACTCTCAGCATTCGGGACGAACAAATCGACCCCGACGCATCAATCACCCCGCCTATTTACGACGACCCCTTCGGACAATCCGGCGGCATCACATCGGTCAAAGTCACCAATGGCGGGAGCGGGTATGGTTTATTGCGAAGCGTTTCATTTATTTCGCAAAAAGGACGAATCGTAGGATCAAACGGAAACACCGTATCCGTAAACTTGGACGCGGAAAATTTCCATCATGACGACGGGCAAGGTATTCCCTACCCCCCCATAACATCTTCTCAAGTGTTTTACGTTGATGGAACTATCGAAGGCAACGGCTCCGGAGGGAAAGGGCGCCTAACTTACGTAAACAACAAGCTGACTCAAGGCATGTGGTGGGACGCTTACCTGACGGGCGTTTCCCTCACATCTCGCGGGGAAGGCTATACGGAGGGAGCCCAATTTCACGCAAGTTTGGAGTGTGGCTCTAAAGGAGCAAGGTGCGATTACTATTTTCCCGTCGTCTTGGAACCGGCCTCCGCCCCTAACGTCTACGTCACCGACGCAACCGGTTCAGGGGCTGAACTTGAGGCCGTCGTCCAGAACGGTGTCATAGTCAGCATCGTAATCAAGAAACCGGGTTCAGGATACACCAATCCTGTCGTTCACATTGACGGCAGTAAATCCGGCGGATCAGGTGCAACAGCCACCGCCACTGTCGGCAAAGCTGGTGACTACCCGAGCGCAGTAACATACTTCGAACAGCGGCGTTGGTTCGGCGGCACTTACAACCGCCCTAACAACATCTGGGCCACCAAGTCCGGTACCGAGTCTGATATGAGCTACAGCCTGCCGTCGCAGGATGACGACCGCATCGCTATCCGCGTCGCCGCCCGCGAGGCTAACCGCATTCAGCACTTTGTCCCATTGTCACAACTGATGCTTTTCACGGGCGCAGCTGAATGGCGAGTCAGCCCGTTAAACTCTGACGCCATTACGCCAACGTCAATGTCCGTGCGGCCGCAGTCGTATGTCGGCGCAAATTCTGTGCAACCGTTGGTAATCAACAACGCCTGCGTCTACGCGAGCGCCCGCGGCGGACACCTTCGGGAATGCGGCTACTCGTACGAAGCCGGCGGTTTCGTCACAAATGACGTTTGTCTCCGGGCAAACCACCTTTTCGACAACCTGGGACCTATCGACCTTTCTTACTCAAAAGCACCGTGGCCGATCATTTGGTGTGTCAGCTCTGCCGGCAACCTGATTGCGTTCACCTACGTTCCGGAACAATCCGTCGGCGCATTCTCGTCCCTTACCACGGACGGCGTCTTCGAATCGTGCACCGTCGTTCCGGAAGGCGAAGAAGACGTACTTTACGTCGTCGTGCGCCGTACGATCAATGGCAACACCCGCCGCTTTATCGAACGGATGCACGAACGCAAATACACCACGCTTGAAGAAAGCGTCCACCTGGATTGTTGCGGAACCTATCGCGGCGATGCCAAAGACGAGATTTCCGGACTAACGTGGCTCGAAGGCGCCACCGTTTCCATCTTGGCCGACGGTTCAGTAGAACCGAATCAAGTGGTGAAAGACGGAAAAATCAAGTTGCAGGAGCCGGCGTCGTTGGTGCATATCGGACTGCCGTACACCGCCGACCTTCAAACTTTGCCGATTGCCTTGGCGCTGCAGGACGGTTCTTTCGGCTCAGGCCACATGAAGAACGTTCAGAAGGTTTCCGTACGTCTTGTCAACACGTCAGGGCTGCAGACGGGCCCGACGTTCGATAAACTTACAGACTACCCCGCACGCGGCACGGAACTTGCCGGCACGCCGCCGACACCCATCACGGGCGAAGTGACGACGCAGGTCAATCCCCGTTGGGGCGACGGCGGACAAATCTGTATCCGGCAAAACCAGCCCTTGCCGATGAAGATTGTCAGTATTACGACGCAGTTGGAAATCGTCTAATTCTGTAGATTTCGCCCGAATTAAAAAGCCCCCTCACGCCGGGGGCTTAGTTTATTTTCTCGGTTGATCCGCCATTCTCGGCGCGCGCGTCGGCGTGAGATTGTCAAGCGGCAACCAGTAGTCCTGTCCAGTCCCACGGCGCAGCTTCTTTTCCATCCGCGACAGGTATCCCGGCGACATCCACTCATTGAACTCGTTCATAAAGGCGCGGTCAATCGCCGTTGACGTGTACCACATATTGAGGAACGGAAGGTGAGATCGGATTGAACGCACAGTTTTCGCACCGGGTTTTGTATCCTTGTCGTAGATAGGTGCACGAGCCCAAGCAAACGCCGCGTCCGAAGCCTCAATCACCGAACCAAGCTGAGGGCCAAGAATGTTAGCCGCGCCAGACATTGCACCGTAACGAGAATCATCAGAGAGTCCGTTCACAATCCAGTCCCCAAGAAAACCTAAGCCGCCACCCTTTGTCAGCGCAGCCGCCCAGAATTTTCCGGAGAAAACATCTTCTGCGTCCTTACCATTGAGCAAGTCTTGAATCTGAAGGGACAATGCCCCCATGACCGTCGTCGATACTACCATCGCCGCCAGGTACCCAAGTTGATTCACTCGGCCGCCGTGGTGATTTAAGAACTGCGCCCGCCGCCAGTGCTTTTCCATCATTGCCAAAGGAAACGACTTGAAGAGCATCGCAGCACGCCACAGCTCGCCCGACATTGTTCCTCGCTTATTACCGCGGCTTGCTTCCGTCCGAGTAATCAAGTCAGGACTGAGGGAAGCCATTTCGCCTTCATTGAGGATAAAGCCGATGACCTTACTCGCAAGAGATTCAGCGTTCTCGTCAACGATCATCCTCTTCGGATCCGAAGAAATTTCCTTCAGCCGCTTATACGACAGGAACTTCACGCCCTTGAATTCTTCTGTCCCGGCCTCCTGCATCAGCCGCCATTCGGCCTCTCCAATACCGCCGTCCTGAAGTCGCGCCCGATCATAATCATCCAACGCCGACCAATCTTTCTCAATGAGTTTACCGAGAGACGCCAGCATATTGAGGTTGAACGCCCGGCGCACCGCATCAGTCCACGCCGTCAGGAAAGAAGCCTTCATTGAGGCATTCGCCAGTTTGGCCGTCCACCCTTGTCCCAGATTGTCGCTACCCCACCGAATAAAATCGGACGAGATACTGTCGGCAATGAGACCGCAGCGGTTTGCGTAGTCTTTCCAGTCGGAGCCGTAGGCCGAGAAGAGAAAACGCATCCCCTGCCCAAAGTCCATGCGGCAGAATCCGGTAGCCACAAAGTACGTCGAAATATCCGAGAACGAGGAAATGAAGGCTTTCCCCAACTTTCCGGCAACTTCGAGATTTCGCCATCCGGACAGGAACCGCACCGCAGGTTCGGAGTTGACGGCCATCGCGCTTGCCTCACCGGAAAGCACGCGCCACATTTCATCCAACGTAACACGCGTCAGACCGTGGTGATCTGAATATTTCGTAAGGAGTTCCCAACTGCTTTTCTCACGCCGGGCGTCCAAAGCCTGAGCGTCGGCAATTTCTTTAAGGAATTTGAACGTCGTCTCCGCTTGCGGCCCGAATCCCTCCATCATCGCTATGTCGTGACTCATCTTGGAAACATGCCCGATAAGCGTACTCGTCAAACTGCCCTGACCGTACTTCGCCTCGTACTGCAGATACGAATCCGCATCCTTGAAATGCAGCTCACGATGAGGATATTGCTTGTAACCCACTAAACTCGGTTCTACCGGAGTTTCCAAGGCGTCCCACAGATTATCTGCGTTATGTCCGGAAGTCACAATGTCTTCCCATGCCTCACCAAGGAAGTCCCGCAATTGACTGTCGGTCATCCGCTGACCGTTGTCCTGCTTATAGCGGGTTCTGTCCATAAGCGGGGACACCTCATCAATCCAAGCATTCTTCCCGCCGCCTTTTTTATTTCGAACTTTCGCCCAATCGTGCGACTGCGGAATATAGCCATAGTCAATAAGACCAATCCTTGCACCTGCATGTAAGGCACGGCTCCGCATATCCTTCGCCGTCTTTGCCCATGCCTCAGCTGCAGCCTTTGCACGGGCGTTCTTTGTGTCTTCACCATAGACCTCACGTGCGAAATCGCGAGCATCTTCGGCGTTTTCTACAAAACCGAGCCATTTCGAGCGAATGCCGTTAAGCGTATCAAGCATCGAAGTCAGGTACTCGTTTCGAATGCCTTGTGCAGCGCGTTCAACACCGAGCATCAGTTTGGCGACGCCCGCGTGAGCGTGAATGTCCTCTTCCCGCGCAAGGCGATCCAATTCTCTCAGAGAGCGGTTTTGTGCGAGAACCTGCTTATAACGCGCAGCCTTCTTTTGCCGAGCCTGCTCCTGTAAATCCTTCGCCAACTCACCACCGGCGGCCTGAATTCGTTCCGCCTGAGTCATTGAGCCCCAGCGTTCCCAAAAATCTTTGCGTTTGGAAAGCGTGTTCATTTTGGACTCGAAGGCCGCGATAATCTTGTTGCCTTCGTCTTCGCTGATTGTGCCTTCTTTGCGACCGAGCGTTTGCCCGATCAAATCCTTACATTCTTGTTTCATGCCGGAATCCCGTTGTTTCTGATGATGCACATTGCGGCCGTTGCCAACCCAGCCATATCCGTATCCGCCTGCTTATCAATCGAGGCTTCATCCGCCAAAATCGCAGCAGCCGTCATTTGGTGCTCAATGCCATTTTCATCCTTGAATTTATAGACAAAACCAGGATTAAGCGCAGCCAAATCCTCAACCTGCACACGTTCGGAGTTTTCTTCGGATAGTCCTTCGAGTTCGTGAGCCTGATGCGCCTCAAGTTCAGACGCAGCCTTCGCCTCAGCGTCCAATCCTGCGTCCGGCGGAATATCGGGCGGAGGTTCTGACGCAACTCCGGCATCTTCGGCCACAGTCTCTACGACCGAATTCACCACGTTTTCGGCCTGTTTTTCTGCCTGCTGCATCGCTTGCAAGGTATTGCGCATCGCCACAACGTCCACTGCCGGGAGTGCCTCACGGAAGCCCTCAGCAGCCCCCTTCTCGCGCATCGCCGCATTGCCTTCGTCAATCAGGCGGTTTTGAGTATCACGGAAGATACCCATAACATCGGCGAGGTCTGTCGAGACGTTTTCTGCCTCACCAAACAAACCGCCCTGTGGGCCGTTGCCGGACGACTTCAGTCGGTTTTCCACCGCAGCTGCGAACGGTTCAAGCACCCGAGCAATGGCAGCGGCCGAGTTCTGATTCTCGGCAATGAAGCCTAGCAGCTGCTGCACCGCCGGGTTATCGCCGAACACGTCACCCTGACCGACAATGCTTTCAAGCGGCGTCCCTTCGATCTTCGCGTTACGGATGCGGTTCACCACGTCCACCAAAATCGGGCCCAGGTCAACCGCGCCGTTTGAGGCTTCCCGGATGTTGATAACGTGAGGCGCGAAAGCCGCCATCGCGTTCAAAATGCGCTTGATCCCCTGCTTATCGGTATCGTCCGCCACCAGGGCGGTCAATGTCCGGTCACGGTAGGCTTCATAGAAGACGGCCGCGCGGAGCCGATTCGTCGCAGTCTCTGTCGGTCGCCCGTCTGCCGTAAGGAGCTTCCCGAGGGAATTCGGTTCACCAATGTCAATCGTGAACTGCCGCGCCGTCTCCGGAGTCGGCGCGCCGTCCTCATCGAACTGATACTTCCAAACATTGTTACGGATCCGCGGCGAATCCTGCACCGCCGTTTCGAGAGCCGACTTTTCCAAGACGTTCGAAGAATTCGAGCGCTCGATAAAGCCTGTCGTCACGGCTTCCGGCGTCATAATGCGCACGAGTACCGGGTGCTGCATCCCTGCCACTACTTCCGGACTGATCCCCACGGACTGCGCATCAGCCATCAAGTCCTGTCGGTATTGCTCAGCCGTCCCACGGTTGTAGGCTTCAGAGAGCCCGGCCATGCGCCCGTTACCCGCTATCGCGTGCATCCGGGAATGATCAGTACCGTATTCCGGAACAGGCGTCCCGTCGAAGTTGTTGGAGCGGAGCACCGAATCCGCCTCGACCACGGCGTAGGTCATCGGGATTTTGTGGCTGCCGTCGGCCACGGTTTCCGTATTCCCCAAATACTGCGAATCAGGCAGCGCCCCAAAGGAAACAATCGGCGCACCGGAATCCGTCGTGCGGGAAACGGAAAGCCGCGTGTAGTCCGGGGCCGTGGCAATAGCGTTCATCTGTCCGACGGACACAGCACCCGTGCGGTCACGGTTCTGAAGCACCACTATCGTCCCAGCGTCCCCCATCTGGAAGGACTTCGCGAAAGCATTCTGTGCCTGCCGAACCGTTGCATCGTTCACCGGGACGTTCTTCATCGTCTGAGAAACATCCACCTGTTCGCCGGAGTTCATAGCCTGAGCCGCCTGCTGCTGAGCGCGAATCGCCGCCATGAAGTGGTCAGGAGCCGAACCATTCTGCAGGGGAGCCGTAACCTTTTGATTATTCGTACGCTGAGCCTGAATGACACGAGCCGCCGTCACCTGCTTGGAATTCGACCGGAAGGACGCCATTTTCTTTTCGGCGTCGTACATCCGGTTAAGCACCCGGCGAACATCGGGCGAAAGTTCCGGTAGATCTTCGCCGAACTGTGCCTTGTAGCGTTCCCCGATTTCCTTCTTTGCTGCACCGTCGCCGGCACCTTCGCCTATGAGGTCACGGTACATATCCATCAACCACCGGGCGAAGTTCCGGAACATACCCTGCAAATACCCTGCCGGCACCTCACCTTCAGCGAGATAGCGTTCCGTCCAGGCTGCGTACTGCTCCTGCAGCTTGACTATCTTCTCGAAAGGCAGGGCGTTGTATTCCTCAACGGACTTGAGACCGAATGCCTTCAGCAAGGCGTCAATGTCGGCCCGCGCTTCCGGGGAAAGGTTTTTGTCGGCCGCGTGCGCAAAGAGATTCGTCAGGTACCAGTGCGAGTGTTCGTGCGAGAACGTGGAAAGATTCGCATTCGGCGTGAGTTTGATAGTGTTCGTCTGCGGGTTGAAGGAACCGCGGATTTCGCTTTCACCCCTGTCATGCTGAAACAGCACGCCCCCGCGATCCTGTTGCAGTTTCTGTGACAACTCCTTTTCTGCCTGCAAGCGATTGTTTGTCCGTTCGCCGCCAGGGAGAACAGTATCTTTCGCGTATGTGCGCACCTCAACGCCGGCGTCCTCCAGAACCTTAAGCACTTCCGGCAAGGTCCCTTCAGGCACCACCGCGCCTGCGAACTCGCTCAAGCCAACTGCACGCTGAGGCTTCGCCTCAAAATAGTCCGTGAGCCCTTTTTGCACGTCCGTGAGAATTTTTACGCCGGAGTCCAATAGTTCTGACGGGAACCCTCCCTTCGGCTCCTTGAAACCGTTTTTGACGAGCGCAGCGCGGACCTTCTCAGTCGTCGGCTTCCCCTTCGCAGAATCGGCCAACGCCCGCATTGCATCGTCCATCGCCGCAAAGGCATCCTTGTAGCCGTAGAAGTCTGCCGCCCGGCGCCTGAAGTCACTCATTGCGGCATCAATGCTCTTGTTAGCCTCATTAGCCGTCGCCGAATCAACCACCCTTTCGCGATTCGCCTGAATGCTTTTTACTGACGAGAACTTCTTCGAAGCCGCCGCCCGCACCTTGCCCGGACCAAACGTCATCGTGTCTTGCGTGTTTTTTGCCACGCGCTTCGTCATAGCCTTGACAACGTTCTGCAGCGTCACCGGAACCAGTTTGCCGCCGACCTTGATTTTCGGCTCACCAAAAAGGCCTTCCGTCTTTTTAGCAACCCAAGCATCAAAGCCTTCCGAGTTATTCTCGAAGACCTCGCGAATTCGCTTTTCCGTCGCGTAGGAATCAATCTGCGGCTCCGTCGGCGCTTTACCAATCTTCTCAACATTGTTGATCAGGGTATAAAGATAAGCATCCGCCAAACGACCGCCGTTGCGAATCTTGTCGGCATTCCGCTTCTGAACGCGAGTCGCCTTGTCACCAAGTGCATCAACCGCCTGTACGTACGCTTCGTTGTAGGCCCGCATTGAACCTGCCACATCGAGCGATTGGTCAGCATCAATCTTTTGGAACAACGGAAGCAACAGATGCTCAAGAGGCGTCCCGGCGTAGGGCTGCTGATAAACGGGCTCAACCTTGATGCCCTTCTCATCAAGGAACATCTTCTGTGAGACAACAGAGGTACGGAACTGCCACATAAAGTCGTCACGGTCAGGGCTATCAATGAGCGACCTCATGGTATTGTCCGTGCCGCCGCGGAAAAACCGCTCAGTCTTCCGATATTCCTGCCGTAGAGCCTCGGCCTTCTTCTTATCAACGGACTTTCCCCACTCAAACGCAGGGAACGTATTCGTATAGGCGTCCGCGCTGTAAACCTGCGTTCCTGTCGCGGGATCAATAAGCCCCTTTGTCCCGATCAGGGTAATGTCGCCAAAACCGGAATAACCAGAATTCACCTTCGTGATGCCTATGGACGGAACGGCCAATCCGCCGAGTGCGTTAGCCTTCAACAAATTGTCGGCATCGATATGGTGCACCGCAACGAGCCGATCGGTCGGTTGACTCGGAGCATCGTAAGAGAATGCTCCTGTCGTCTGATTGAACTCCTGCGGTTCGTAGTACGCTGCCCCTTCGGCACGATAGGAATCATCCACCGAATCAAACGCCCCGCGTTGATCTTCGCGGACAAAACCCTTAAGCAAATCTGATAAACTGACGGTATCAGCAGACGACCACGCAGTAGGTACCCCAGCACCGGGGGACTGCGCGGCACCGGGAGGGACACTAGTAGCGTCTGTGGGTGCAAGTGGTGCTATAACCCCCTCCCCGCCTGCGGTACCAATTTCTTCCACTTCCACAGCATCAATGCTGTGCGTCGCCAAGCGCTCACCACCGGCCGAAGGCAAATAATCCCGCACAATCAACTGAACACGATAGTTTTTTCCACCGTAAGAAGCTGCAGCTGCAAACTTGTGGATTCCGCGAACATCGGGGTTTTGATGCTGAGTGTCTGTGTGAGATTCAATCAGCTTAGCGTCCGAAACAATTTGTTCGAAGTTTTGGACAATGGCGTCATATAAGCCGGCGTTTTTCTCTGCGAACTTAAACGGCGGCAGCGACTTCTTAGCGTCACCACGAGAACCTGTAAGAACCCAGCCGCTGTCAGAGTTTTTGACACCTTCAGACAGTTTTCCTGCCAACGTATCGATAGCGACCTTGCGCCCCGCTTCGGGAACGTCGTTCATGTGAACCACATTGACGGCTTCGTTTTCTCGGCCAATCGTCTGCGGCCCCACGTGCCATTCTTTGCCCTGGGTCACCGGCATACTGAAGGCTTCCTTCGGCACCTCCGCAGACTTCCCGTCCTCCGACCATACGATCTTTGCCGCGAAGTCCCGAACCTTGTCCGGTTCAACCCCTAGATTCTTCGCAAGGGCCACCACGGCGCGGGAGTTAATCGCCGCCTGTACGCCCGCCTGCTGGAAGTTGAACTGACTCTGTCCTTTGTTGAAAAGAGCCGTCCGCTGATCCTCGTAGACAAGACGGGCCGCGTCCTGATACTTCTGCGTTCGAATCTGTTCAGGACTGCGCCAAAACGCCCCGCCGAAGGCCGCACCCATAACCGCGCTTACCGCCAAGTCCACGCCGTTCAAGTCGTACTGCTGAGCCAGTTGGTTGTAATCCTGATGTTCGAGGATGAATTTGATCCCCTCGACTTCGGCCACATTCGTCCCGGCATTCGCCGCAGCGCCGTACGCCATGGACATACCGCGACTTGCACCGAGAACCGCCGGAAGCCGCATACCTATTGCGTTCATCCCGAACGACACCAGGCCGGAATTGATAGCCGTGTCGCGGTCTACGCCCTCATCCATCAAGCGATTCGTCTCATCGATGCCCACGTCAGCACCGAAAGCCAGTGCGCCGCCGGCGACGCCGCCCGCCAAACCGTAACCAATTGCCTTCGGAAGCGTCTTGAAAAGCCCGTAGACAATCTGAGAAGCCGTACCCATCGTTTCGGGATCGACCTCAAAGTGAACCTTGTTGTAATCGCGAATATCCCGGGCGGCTTGATCCATGACCGCCTTTTGCCCCTCCCACCAGGCGCGGGTTTCGTCCCTGCCCATACGGGAGAGAACATCGGCCCCGGTGTTCTTAAAAGCCGTGATAGCGGAACTCGCCGTCTGCAGCACCGCAGCGGGAATGCCTTTCCACGTATCGCCAAGCCCTGAGAAGACGCCGAGAGGCATATTGACGCCCGGAAGCGGACGTTCCTCAAACACCTTGTCCTTCAGATCGAGCACGACGCCGGGCTCATTGCGCAGGAAGTAACGGCGCAGCCGATCTGCCTCAACCGACGATAGCTTCCGCCCCGGCGTATAAACGTCCTTACCCTCAGCATTCCGAGACCATACACCGCCCGTCACACCGTCCTGACCGCTGTAAATCGACTGATCCGAGAAAGTCGGATGATTCGGCTTTTTGTATTTGTCGCCCAAGTGACCGCGCTCATCCTCAGACATCGTGCCGGACTGCAGCTCTTTCCAAGCACCGCGCAAGTCGTAGTCGTAAACGTCTTTTTCGCGGTGATTCTCTGTCACCCATGCCTGATATTTTTCTTCCTCATCAGGCGACAAAACGGTATTGAACTTATCCGAATAGTCTTCCGAAAACGTATCGCGCGGGCCAACGGCATCCGTGCCCCAGCGGTTGATTCTCGCCTGCCGCATCTGCTCTTCGCTCATCTGCGGTTGCTGAGGGGACGGGTTATAGATTTCCGAAAACAGCATTGTTATTCCTTCGTCTTCACCAAATCGAACGTATAAAGGGAGCCGTCGTCACCAAACACTGATTCCCCGTTAAGCATCAGGCTGTAGGTCACACTGCCGTCTGAGTTCACCTTTTCAGTCTGCAAGGCGAGTTTCAGCATTTTTGCGGCCAACTCTTCGCCGGTCATCGCTAAACCGCTGACGTAGAACGTGCCACGGGCTTTTTTGACTTCTTGCGCCTGAGTCTCTACGAGATCGCCCAAGTCTTCTGAGTAAATGGCTGACGACTTAATCCCCTTCGGCATCACGGCTTTCTTGCCGTTGTACGCTTCAACATCGCCACCGACGGCCGCAGCTATGGCGTCTTCGATGTTCCCGGAGCCAGCCCATTGCTGATAAGCCAAAATGCCGCGCGCCAATTCCACCGTATCGGCCCGGGCCGCGTCCGACTTAAACAGCCCCTGCGTCCCATCGTTGTCCGGATTGATAGTTGCGTAAAGCCGTGCCACATTGCCGGTTTCCACTGCCGGATCATCTTTGACCTGCTTTTCGGCGATGAGCTGCAGCCCTCGAAGGTACATTTCTCCGGAAGTAATGCCGCCGTCACCCGGCGTTATGTCAAATCCGGCCATCGCCACGGCGTACTTTTTGTCACTCGCCTTCAGCTGATCCGACACCATCCGGATGCCGTTCGGCCCCACAGCGTTTGCAATCTGAGCTAAGAGACCCACCTTGCCATCCACGTCCGCTGCATTGAGCGCCGTCACCAGCCGCGCCGACTCATCTTTAGAGAGAATGCGGGGCGCCCCACCCCAATCTCTTGCGACGCTCTCAGCCTGAGCCACGCGTTCGCCAAGCTGAGCCATCATCTTGTCCGGGGCTTCAAAATTCAACGGTTCATAGCCAAATTGTTTTGTGGCAATGGCCGCACCCACCGGGTCCGCAGCCCGGAGTTTCACAATTTCCTGAGCCGCCTTCACACGAGCGTCATACAGCTTGCGGTCATCGGCATAGGACGGAGAACCCGGAACCGGCTTCGCATTTGCGAGGTCATGCTGAATCTGCTCATTGTCCATGAACTGATAGGTATAGACCGCCGTATTCGTATCGAAGGCCGCCTTGTAATCGTTGTAGCGTTCTTTGCCTGTTTTCTCGCCAAACGCCCTGACGAAATCCTCTTCGGACAATTCGTTCTCGTCATAGCCCCGATCTGCCGCCGTCTTCACTGAGTTCTGCACCGCCGTCCGCAAATCCGCCTGAGCCGCCGCCCGGTTCTGTGCCGCATAGGAATAGGCGGCCGAGAAAAGCTCCACTTTCTGCGCCTGATTGAGCCCATCAATCGCCGGAATGCCGGTACGATGCCCAGGCTTCAGGGACTCTTTGATGAAGTCTTTCTTGTTCAGCATTGTTTCGCCGACGGAGCCGGCGAGCATCATCGCGAGCGGCTGTTTAGCCTGTTGCCACAGCTGAGCCCCGATCTTTATGGCGACATCGCCGCTGATGGAACCGCGGTTATTCTGAAAATCCGTCAGAGCCTGCACCGGATTGTCCTGCGCCCACTGTTGGTACTGATGAGCACGAAAATCGTCGTAGTGCGCCTGACGTAGCTGTTTTGCCCTCTCGGGCCCAAAGCCAAGGATTTTTTGCTGATACGCAATCTCTTGGTCGATGCTTGCCATGGACTTCGCCAGGGCTTCCGGGTCACCGTAATTACTGCCGGCATCCGTTTTCAGCGCATCCATTCGGGCGTTAGACTCGTCAATGTTCCACTTCCGCTCCTGCGAAACCTGCCATTGCTGCATCTTGCCCTGCGTGGAAATCATGCGCTCCTGTAGCCGGGATTTAACCGCCTGCTGCGCCCATGGGGAAAGTTTGGAATAAACCTCATCAACGTCTTTATTCAAGCCCTCCCAGGCGTCCTTATAGCCCTTTGCAGCATTCTCACCCTGCTGATTGAAGTAGCCGTTCTCGCCAATCGTGTGATTCTGGATGATCTGCATTACCTGAATTTCGGCGCGGTCACTCTCGGCCTTTACGTTTCGGGCAGCCTGAGTCTGCATAACCTTCGCGACGTTTCCGAGGTTTTCTTCGAACGTCCGCGAGGCTATTTCCATCGTCTTTGCGTAGTTAAAAGTTGGCGTAGGCAGCTGAGCCACGCTCATTCCTGTTTGGCCGGAATCAGTCACGGACGGCACGCCGCCCTGATACATAGGAACCATTGGCATTGTGTCTTTCCTTAAAAATAGCGAGCGTATCCAAGCCGAATCCAGTCATCCATGCCGCCTGGGAGCCCCTTAGCCGGCATCAACTGCATTGCGTCTTTTGATACCGTATTCAGGGGTTCTTTCGCCAACGGTATCGGAACCAACATCCCATTACCAAGATCAAGCGTAGGCGTGTTCTTAATCGTGACAGAGTTCCCGGGCTGAGCCGTCTTGTTCGTCGAAGCCGCCGGCGTTGACGAACCGCCCATCAGCGATTCTTCCTTCTTGGTATCGAACATCCCGTTCGCAGACATCATCAGGTAATTGGTACCAACCTGAGCTGCAGAATTAAGGAGAGACGAGGCGAAGTTCAGACCAACGCTCTGCTTTGAGGCTTCCGCCATCAGCGCCTGCCCCTCATAGTTCGCCGCCTGCATCCGGTAACCCCAGGCGTTCCGGACGGCGTTTTCCTTCATCTGATTCTTGTCCATTTCCTTGACAATATCGGTCGAAGCCTGCACTTCCGCTGCCGAACCTTCGCCTACTGCCACACCGTTCGCCGCCAAGGCCGCCCGCTGAGCCGACTTCACCTGCCCGGCTTCCATCGTTTTTCGCACTGTCGCGGACTCATTAGCCCGCAAGACAGCCTGCGCCTGCAGTTCCATAGACTGCGCATTGATCCGGGCAATATTGGCCTGAGCCTTCGCGATAGAGTTCTGATGCCGGGTAACGCTCATGCCGCCAAAAGCGCTCACAAGGCCCGCCGCGGCCTGCATCCATAACATCCCGTACCCTGCCTGAGCCGGCGTGAGTCCGGTGCTTCCTGAAGTTGTCGGAGTTGTTGCCATAAAAAATCCCCCTGATTGTCCGCACCCTAAGACAGATCAGGGCGCATACGCGCAGGGGGAAAGGGCGGCGGCATAAGACCGCCCACGGTTCTCAGGAGAGATTCGTTACTGTTGCGCCGCCATCATGCCTTGCACCACCTTTCCGGCCATCGTGGAGCCGTCTGCCGGCACCTTGCCGAGTTTGGCGAGGGATTCCACGCCCTGAGCCATCTGGGCTTGCTGAGCCTGCTGTTGCATCGCCTGATTCTCTGCCTCCACAGCCTGCATCGCCTGCTCGGTCGGCACCACCACCGACGGAGCCACGCTGAGGTAATCGGCGTATTCGTCGGCCGCCGCGAAGGGATCAATCTTCTTTATCACACGATTGTCGTACTTAGCGAGATTGCCGATACGCATCAGGTACTGATCGAGGCTATTGGCCCGCAGCGAGCGTTGCGCCCGGCTCAACATCGACATATAGCGGATTTTCAGCTGTTGCCCCTGCAGTTCCGGAGGTGCCGGCGGCAATTGTCCGGCACGGGCGAGGATGTTGAAAGCTCGTTCAATGAGGAACTTCAGCACCTCGTTATTGAGACGGGACAGCACCGGCCCCAGGAGCATCAACTTTTCCTCATTGCGTCGCGCCACTTCTTCAGCCGTCATCTGATGCTTGTTCGCGGACGACACCATGAGGAACATATCGACACAGAACGCCTGATTGATACGCTGACGAATATCCTGCATATCCGCCGCCAGAGCCGTGAGATCAGGTCTAACCGCCCAAGCACTCTGCACCTGATTCGCCTGAGACGGCATATCAATGAAGTTTCGGCCGCCGGGCAGGAAATCAAGCTCAGATTCTTTCGCAGATACCGGGAAGATCAACGGCGGGTTCACCGCGTAATCAATGGCGTTCCCCTTCTGCAGGCACTCGTGATGCAACTGCTTTGTGTCGCCGATAGCAATGATGCCGGGAGCTTCTTCGGAATAAACGTCCGAAGCGTTCGCACCCCAGCGTCCCACCACCGCCGGAAATTCGTTGTAGCCTGACTCTTGGAGGATTCCGTCTTCGCCTTCATCACAGTCAATCTGCAACACCACCATCCGCCACGGCATATTGAGATTGTCTTTCTTTGTGCGGTCACGGTCGTAACGCGGCTCAATCGCGTGAATGCACTTGAAAGACTTGTCCGGACGCCCCTGATCGTACGCATCACGCACGGCCTTAGAGCACCTGGCACGGCCATACTGCTCAATCATCTGCGCCGCCGTCATAGAGAAACGACGGTAAACCGTATTCGGCCGATTGCAGGCATCTACGCCAATGCAGTACTCACCACAGACCAACGGATAGCAGTGGAATCCCGCCTTCGCGTCCTCTACGATAATCATGGCGCACGTTCCGTAGACCCCGACCTCACGCCAACCGTGGTGCAACGCCTGATAGACGTTTGTGCTTTCAAACGCCATTTCCAAGATACGCTGCACCCGGTCAAGATAAACTTTGACCTCGTGGCTTTCGTCCAAATCAGGCGTTCCCGTCGTGAGCGCGAACCACTGCGTTGAAGGATCGTTCATCCCCGACTGCAGCCCGGACGACAAAATCGTCGCCGCGTACGTCGCTGCATTGTCGTAGATTTTGTTCCACCGACTACGGGACTGATTCTTAACATCCGTCCCCAGGAAACGCCCACTTGCCGGCGTTATGTGACGTGAAATCTCAAGCCACTGAGATTCGTAGGGCTCACGCTCATTGCAGAGCACCACCCAGCGCCGCAGGATTGTTTCACGTAAGTCCTTACCGTCGCTCATGGCTTACCCCAACGTAGAACCACCGCCTAAGCTCATCTGATTCTTATTGACGCCGCCGGCCCCGGACAGAAGCGTAGACCCGCCGGACAAACCGCCGTCCTGATTCATCGAGAGAATGCCGGACACGTCCGCCCGATTCTGTTGCTGGCGCCGGGTAGCCTGCGCGGACTGTTCCGCCTGCTTTTTAGCGTTCTCTTCCGCCTGACGCGTTGCGCGATCTTGTGCTTTCGCCTGCTTATTGGCTGAGTACATCGAAGCGGCTGCGGCCCCTATTATCGCCGCTGTTGTTGCACCTGACATTGTTATTTCCTCCGAGTGAGAAGATGTTCGTATTCGTCCGTAAACTCAGGTTCGCAGTCTTCCGGAATTGCGTTCCGAGTCGCATAAACCATGGTGATCGTCGTGTCTTGAAGCGCGTGATAGGCCACTTTTCGCCCTGCCATGCCGCGTAGCACCGTGTAGCCCTTCACCCGATGAGACTCGCTATCCGCGCGAATCACCACGTCGCCGCTGATAATGACCACCGTCGGCACCTTGATAAGAGCTGAGGTAAGCAACACCCCGGCCGCGATTCGGCACGTCCGCACGTAGCAGCCGGCGTGGATAAAGTGATCCGTCGGCACGTCCGCTGGCGGCATCGTTTCGTTGAACGCTTCAAGGGCTTTCACTTCGGCAATCCCTGCCGCCGTTGTCGGAGGCAGTTCGCCGCGAGATTGCAGTGCCGCCGTCATAACCGCACCTGGAAAACCGTGTTGACGGGCGTATAGAGGCGCCGGCACAGTTCCTCAAACCGAGAACCGCAGCGCGCCCCTACCATCAGCACCTGGGCGCCGGCCTCACGGGCCACCTTCTCGGCCTCACGCAGAAGCCGCAGTCCCGCCGTGCCCTGTCGGTGCTCTTTGGCGAGAAAGATGGATTCCACGGACGCGAGCACTTCCTGATAGTGCGGGATGCGATGGATCATGATATTGACCCCGCCGACAATGCGTCCGCCGTCAAAAACACCAACCGGGATAAAAGCCCCTGCCTTTTCTGCCGCAATGTACTCATCGGGATTCGGTGCGCCACGCATGAAAGGACTTCCGCTTTCTTCTGCGTAGTCCTTGATAATCTGCTGAAATTCAGGGCGTGCGAACGTTTCCGCCCAAGTCGTTCTACGTATTTCCATAGCGCCTCCTATGCCAGCATGATCGGCGCAGAGTCAGGAAGTACGCGCACGAAAAACCCCGGTTTCCCGGGGTTCTCTTTTATGACAGCCGCGCCTCAATCAGTACTAAGTACTAAATTTTTACTGAAGCGTCTTTGACTTTCTCGCTTTGCTGTTCGGACTCGTCCTCTTGCACTTCAGCAAGCGCGGTCAGAAATTCTTCGTTCGTCATTGGGTGGTACTTTTTTAAAGCCCAACAAGTAGCCGCTACCCTGTAGGCAACGATGGAGCCAAAAACCGTTGTGGTAATAAGCAAAACGATCTGTATCGTAGACGCTTTCCACGAGTCATAAAGGCTGATATAACTCGCTATTACAGCGAATATAGCGCTAAAAACGCCAACCCAATCAACGCTTTTTTGTATACTAGCGCGCAATCTATCTAGCAGTAATTCCATTCGGTCTTCACTAACGTTAGCGTATAGGCGGGTTTGACGAGTAGGGACATTGACGAATTGCTTACTTGGAGCCATCAGCGTCTCCTTTCGTCTCAACCTTTCTCAGCACGTCTATGAGGTGGTGGCTGACAAAGCCGCAGTGCTGGCACACAACAACGGCCATATTTAAGGCGCTGTTGCTACCAAATACGTAGCTATCAAGTTGCGTCTGTATGTCGTCACGAACATACCCTCCCACCACTACAAAGTCGTTGTGCTTGCACATTGGGCAGGTTAGCTTTGCTCCGATCGCAGACCGCAAAGCGTTGGCGTTTTTGAGGGTGAGTTCCTTGATATCCATGAGTGTCCTCCGCTCCGTTGTTTAACTGATAGCGCAGCGCCTTCAATTTGTCGTTGGGTATTTTCGGAACCCCTACGGAAGAAAGCAGATCGAACAAGTCTACATCAGTAGCGCAACAACCGCCTTCGTTGTACGCCCGAACAACGATACGACCTTTGTCATTGAACCAAAGTTCCACAGCTTCCCCTTCGGAATACTCTCGAACCCCTGTTAGAACAGCGATCTTTGTCTCCATGATCTTTCTCCGTTGTCCGAATTATGGCATTAATGTTCAAAGACGCGCCTCAATCTGCGCCAGGCGCCATCTCTGGTAAGCGGCTTCAAGTGCAAGAGCCTCTTCATAGCGGATGCCGTACCGATCGCCCGCAGGAGTCTCGAGACGATGCTCAACGTGAGTCTGAGCAGGCGTGACGGTACCGTCTTCTGCGACGACCTCTGACGTATCGACAACCTCTACGTCTTCGTATTCGTCATCCCATTTGTCGTAGCAGAGAAGACCGTAGCGAGTTGCGTCCAGACCTTCGGACTTGAAAGCCTCGATAACCTGCTGAGCAATAACGCCAACGTGGAGACGGGCGTCAGCACCCTTCTTCTCTACAGCGTCCTTGAACTGGAAGACCTTGAACCCCACCTTGCCCCAGGCACGCATGAGGGCGTCGTCGGGATCGACGGTAGAAGTCTTCTCGCGTTCGTCGGAGGTGTTGATTGTCCCTGTGGCTGCAAATATTTCAGACCATCTTGCACTACCCGTACCTAGAGAAGCCGTTCCATCTGCATTTGGACGTAACGACCCCATGGTACGTACCTGCCCAGGCAAAAAGCGAAGAGATTCTTCGTTGTTTGCATAGATGGACGAGAACCCCTCATTGCGAGAAAAACCTATGCCATCAGATCCACCGACATAGAATTTCCGAATGTTTTTTGAACTACCGCCAAACATCCGGATCAATTCTTCGTTCCCAACTGAAAAAACTAAATTTTTACTCGTTGAGTACCAGTTGAAAGCTGCCTGTGCAGGGTTATTACTATCCCCAAAGAATATGGATGCTACTCGACCTGGATCAGCAACGACTCGAACTGAACAATTATTTTCACCGCCAGAATCAAAACCACCTATCGTTAGCGTTTTTGCAGACAAATAATTGTCCAATTCTGCATCTGAATCACAGGATAGAACCGTATGTCTGCCACCCAAAAACATGGTGTAGGTGCTATAAGAATTTCCTACTGTACCAATAAACCGACAGCGTTGTGCATTCTTTGTTAACACGAGCCCATTGAAGGAAGTATCAGCAGACATCGTTATCGGCTTGCCTTGCGTGTCGTAGGCCTGACCTTCATTGTCGATCGTACATCCAAGGAACAAATCTCGACTTGATCTATCTACACGAACAACAAAAGGCGCATTAGAAGCAAAGCGACAATTAATGTAACGATGACCATGGATACGTCCAGTGCCGTTGCCAGCCATGCCACCAATGGAGAAAGCACCGCCCTTTTCAACATTAGCGACGGGATCCCCCACCTCCGTCATATCGACACGACGAAGATGACTGTAGTGTTGAGGTCCGTAGATTTGACAACCTTCTAAGTAAAGATCGGAGCAACCAAAGGACCCTCGGCGATCTCTTACGAGTCCACCTGATAGTTCATCATAGTAATTTGTCTCATAGGCATCCGTTCCAGCTTTGGGCTCTGGGCCTTGTACACGCATCCCCCACAAACCGCCAAAGAACATACAGTCTTTAGCAGTAAAGCCATCTGCTCCACCATCGACATTATCAGACGGATAAGCATTCCCATTTAAATCAGGGAATCTTGGCATATTGTGCCCATTCGTAGAATCAAGCCAAACATTAGCTTCTCGAAAATAGCCAATGACATTGACTCGATTCAACTTCACTTGAGTGCGTGTGCCGACAAATACACCGACGCCCCAATTAGCACCTAAATTTTTACTTTGAGCAACAAGGAATTGTCGCTGTGTCTCAGTGGCAGTTGCGGGATCAATAATAGAGATCTGTTCACGATCAGACTCAGGCACATCGGTTTTAAGACGAATCGCAAAATCAGATAGTACAGCCCCTTCCGCTTGTACGTTGAGACATACTGAGATTGGGTCATCCTGCGGGTCTGAAGCAGATCCTCTGTATCGAACACGAGTACGAATTTTCTTAGCGGCTAAACCATCGACAGGATCTTTAAACAACAAGGTCGAGATATCAAAATATGAAATCACAGTATTGATGTTTCCACTTCGATACCCAGCTCCAGCTCCGGCTCCAGTGATGATTTGCCCTTTTGTTTTGAGTTCAAGCTCACGGCCACATAAATACACTCCCATAGGGATAAATACATTTTTACCACTATCGATAGCGGCTTGAATCGCCGCAGTGTCATCATGGTGGCCATCGCCAACAGCCCCAAAGTCCTTCACGTTCACAACGTCTGCAAACCGCTTGCTCAGCACTCGGGGCACGCTCGAACCTTCTGCTATCACCGGCAACATATCGCCGATGCCGACGGGCGTTTCCACGATGTGAATATCCTTGCCCTTCTTCTTGGCGAGGGCGACGCCGGAATGGTATTGGATTGTCATGATTAAGCCGTTGCGAGTTTGGTATAGGCGCCCCAGTGGACAGTTTCGTCGTCGCCGTTTGGGCATAGCCCAAAGCGGATTGCGATCCCAGGGGTTGAAAGGTTGTAGACGGTCTGAATGATTTTCCGCGTAGCGTTTGAGACAGCGCGCTTAGTAACGATTACGATGGTCTGGCCAAAGCCTGACGGAAGATTTGAAGCACTGCCATCACATGTATAAACCCCTGAATCCAGGAGGTTATTTAGGTCTGCAGCGCCTTTCGGAATCGCGTCGCCTACTTGCCCAGAGGTCTGCAAGTAGTCCAGCAGGGATACCCCTTGAGTATCGCCAGCGCAGACTTGCCCGCCGTTGTTTCCGATCGCGTCAAATGCAGGAGATGACTTATAGGTGCAATTGGTAAAAGCAAGATACTTGCTACTTGGCCGCGTTATGTCTATTCGACCGCCGTTAAGAGCGTATAGCGCTGTACGATAATTCTTGAAATTGAAATTCTTAGAGCCATGAGCCAGGGATACCGCACCGCCGTATTCGGCGACGACGCCGCCCCAGCCGCTCGTCGCTCCTACTGAGTCGCCGTCAGTATCACAATCGCAGAGAGTAACGGAGGCACCGTACTCCGCAAACCAGCCGCGGGGATTCCCTGTAGCGGAAGAATTTTGTACGCTGACACGACACAGTCCACTAGCTAGCAAGCCTGCAACCGCATTGTTATTCGTTTCGGTTTTGTCAAGGTAAACTGAAGTGCATCCGCTGAGGAAAAAGCCGCTGCTACCCGAATTTTTGGATATAAAATCACTGAAATATAGGTTACCGCAATAGTTGGCATGAACCCCGTTCAGCTTGTTCCCCGTAGCAGAGCTTCCGTAAACATTTCCAGAAGCACCCTGGGTAAAGGAAAAGCCGTTCCACGCATTGTTATCGGCCGCAGCATTCTGTACAGAGACTACGCAGTCACCCAGCGCACTGAATCCAGCGTGGCCGCATTCCGTAGCTCTGATGTCAGTGCAAGCTACGCTACCACCCTGGTGTCGGAAACCGTCAAGGGCGGCTCCTCTGACCGCGACACCTGAAATTGTAAGTTGGCAGTCTTTAGAAAAAATACCGTATCCCTTTCCCCTGGAGCAATCGAGTATCACAGCGGCTGACGAACTCCCTATTAACGTCGTCTTTTGTGCTGACAAACTGAGGCCGCTCGGTGCGTCATAGATGCCGTCGGCAAGGTGAACTTCAACGCTTGCTTTAAACCCCGATAAAAAAGTGGACAATCCTTCGAGGGAGAAAGGAGCCCCTTCAGACCCGTCCCCATCGCCGTCGGGAGAGGCATACACCACAACCGGCATACCCGCAGACCAACGAGCCAACGTGCGGCCGCCCACCAACCTGTTCGAAATATCCTCCCCGGCGTTGCCCGGATTGCCGTAGCCCTTGACCCAGAAGTACCCATCGTAGGGATAAGCCTCGACCTCTTCAAGGGAGTTCACCAGGTGGGGGATGTCCCACGAGTAACGTTCGATCAAGCCCTTGATGGCTTCGCAGGCGGCAAGCGTTTCCTTGGACGTCCCGGCTGCAGCGATAGCGTCGTCCACCGCGGCGAGCAACTTATCGCGTAGCTGACGAGGGGTGATCGTGTCCGTCGGATCGGTGATGAGCGCGCGGCTGACTTGCTCGACAAGCTGCTGAATTTGCACGACCGTTCTGTCAAGCGCCGTGTTTATCGTTTCCGGCGGAAAGCGGATGTAATTCGTGAGCTGAGTGGTCTGCGTGTAGGGAATGTCCGTCCCAACCGATACGATCTGCGTTTCATTCAGGGCATTCGTCAGAGTCACCGTACCACCGGGCGTAGCCTCCTGATCTTGGTTCATTTCCACGGAGTAATCCGCGTTGTATTCCAAATTTTTCGGAGGATCATTCTCTTTTTCTGCCAGGGCGACAAATACGTCCGTCAGCTCAAAAATCTTGAAGCCAAACGGAAGAATCTTTGTCCCGGCCCCGGTAAAAGGCCCTGCTAATCGTTTTACGTTTCCTACAGCCATAAAAAGCCCCTCAAAGATGAGAGGCATTGTCAACAGCGTTCACCAGGCTACGCGCACATCACGCATACGGGTCCCGAACGGTATGCGCCCCCAGACGACCGTTACGCGGCTGAGCGTGCTCCATCTCCGACAGGTACTCATTCATTTGAACGGCAAACGTGAGCATCAGCGCGTCCGCATGATCTGGGGACGACAGACCGCGATCCTTCATACTCTCTTTGCTTTCGAGCAGAATTTGATTCGTCGGCGTATAGCCGTACTCAACCCCTGTCAAGTCCGTCACAAGATCGTCGTTCTGCTCGATACAGCCGCCGGCCTTCAGCCATTCGCGCCCACGCCCCCACATTTCCGCTCGAAGATTCTTGTAGCGTTCGGTATTCGTTGCCCCGCCACCGAAGTTGATGGAGTTCACCGGATAACCGTTATGCCGCAGCCAGTCAATCGGGGACGCCCCCACGCCGCCGGCGTCCACATTGATAACAACCTTTCGGGCGCCCTTCTGTCGGAATTCGTTGTAGACCTCAGCAATCTTCGCCGCCAACTCCCAACCGTCCAGGCCGCGGAACTCTTTTGCCGGATAAGACCGGGCATCGGTCCCGATCCTGCAACAGATGACAGACGCGTCGTCACCGAACCGCGCCACGTCCACACCAAGAATCACCACCTGTCGATAGTATGAACAGTGCTCCAACTGTCGTTGCATCGCCTCATCGACTATGGCACGCGGGATAAACTGCAGCGAAGACGCCGACGGGAACTGCCCCAGAACGCGAACCCGCACAAAGTCAGAGTCGATGCCGTAGTCCTGAATCCACGTCGCAATCTTCTTCTTGTCCGTTCCGATAGCCGTCCGCCCATCAACATGACGATGCACCCAACGATGCCGGTACTTGTTAAAGCACTCGTAGAAACGCCCGGTGTTTCGCGTAGGGTTGCCGAAAACCATCCAAAAAATCTGAGTGTCCTTATCGGTCATGGCACCTTCGACGACTTCCCAGATTATGTCGGCAATGGCCGAGGCTTCATCGAAAATCACCATGATGCGCTTTCGGGCGTTGTGTAACCCGGCAAAGCCTTCGGGACGCGACTCTGACCACGGGATCGCGTCAAAGCGCCACGTCTTGTCATGATCCTTCTGTCGGCTACAGACGCACGTCGCCGAGATGCGGAACCACGACTTGAAGAGACAGAGATTGAACCACTTCGTCACTTCGGCAAATGTCTTAGTGCGCAACTGAGTGTCGGTGTTGGCCGTGACGATACCGCGCGTGTCCGGGAACGTCGCCATGCTCCACAGCGTGATCCAAGCCACGAGAGCGGACTTTCCCACACCGTGCCCGGCCGCCGTCGCGTCCAGGTAGGCGGAAATGGCCCCCTCCTCATCCCCTCGCTGAAGGTAGTCCCTCATGCTCGTGAGCACGTCCACCTGCCACACGTCCGGACCGTCCCATCCGGCGAGGGTATCTTTGCCCCACGGGAAGGCAATCTGGACGAACTTCAGAGGGTCCTTTGAAGTCTGCGCGGCAACCTCCACAAGAGCCTGATTGACGCCCGCCGGCGTGTCGAGATCAATACGATCCAACACCAAAAAGGCGTCCGCCTCTTTCTTTTTCGTCTTACTTGAGGGCACCTATTCTCTCCCGCAGAATCTCAGCCAAAGACGTAAGGGCTTCGTCCTTAGCCTCTTCAGCCTTGTCCTTGCCCATTTTGAGAAATCCACCGAGCGTTTTGGCGGCCTGATTCGCTGCCAGTGGGTCGACCATGACCCAAACCGGCTTGCCGTTCATATCGAGCGTTTGTTCATCATCGTCTCCGTCCGCTATCAGCTGAGTATTGACTTCAATGATCTGTTTCAGCTTTCGGTAGACGTACTCGGGGTTGACGCCGGCGGCTTCCGCGGCGCGGTCGATCTCTTCCTCTACGGCCTTTTGAATGTTAGGTTTTTTCAAGTTCTCGCTTGCAATCGCCCCGGCCGTCTTTTTCGAATATCCGGCCTTAATCGCCGCCTCAGTCGCTGACTTCGAAGCGGCGACGGCCTTCGCAAACTTCTGCTGCTTCACCGTCAGTTTCTTTTCCGTCATACGCTCCTCTTGATCTTTTTCCACCCAGCGACCGATTGACAGCGCCGGGAGCCATCCACATAACTCCGGATTGTTCGAATCGGCATATCCAGCATCAGGCTAATTTCCCGGAAGGTGTAGCCCTCCTGCCTCAGTTCTATGGCGTGCTCAATATCCGAATCCAGGTACTTCGCGTTCCAATGATCCTCACCGATAACCGCGCCGTTGTCGGCTACTGTCGCAATCATCGTCACGACGGTATGCGCACGGGCACAGGTTGCGTGCTTTGGTTTCGGCTGTGGCGATGATCTTGGCGCGTTGCAGGCTTCCGACGGGGAGCGTTCGGGCATGATCGGCAGCTGAAACAAGGAGAGCTGCAGCCACGGGCGGGAGAACAGTGCTAACTCCGATGGATTCATTCATTTAAAACTCCTCTATGTTCCACCCGCACCCCTGACGCTTCGCCTTTGGGTAGACCACAAACATCCGGAACGGGTACTGAGACGCAGCAACCTTCACCTTTACCCGGGCGTCGTCCTGAAACACGGCGAGCGTCCCTTTGACCTCGTGAAGTTCAATTTCACCGTTTGGCCGGAGCACCATGAAGTCGGGCGTGTACCAGCATTTCCCGGCGGCAATCTTGACTTTCATGGACTCGAACCAAAACTTCTCAATGCGCCCCGCCTGCTGTTCTGCCTCCAGAAAAGCCGCGTAGGCGGATTCAGTCGCGTTCATCTCACCGGGCCTCAGCCGCCCTTTGGCGTATAGACGTTTCATTGCGGGCTTCATTCTTCGTCCTCCCTGTGGTTCTTTTCGACCTGAGCGTCGCAGACGCCCAGCCAGAAATACCGCTGCTCTAATTTCGTCTTGAACTGTTCAGCCTCTACGGACGGCGCCCAGCCTTTAAGCCCTACGTCGTGGCCGACCTTATAAGCGCGAGTCAGCTTCTCTGCGACAGCGCGTGAAACTCCGGTAGGCGTTTTCATCATTCCTCATCCTCCCTTTCGTACTGCGCGTGAACGCGCCGAACCTCTCGCTTCAGCCGCATGAGCTGAAGCGACAAACCTTGTTTTTTGAAATATCGCGGCGCAGTTGTTTCAACATCAGCGAGAACTTCCACGATCTTGGCGGCGTCCTCAGGCTTCAACTGCACGTGCTTCGGGTTGCTCATGCCAATCCCTCCTTTTTGAGTTTTTCGATAAATTCCACAGCGACCTTTTCGCAGTCCTTTGCTGTCATGCGCCAGGCCGCCGGAACCGGCCACAGTCTGCGTTCGCCCTCATCGAGCCCCACCCAGACGCAAGGCGTCCACTGCACGTGCGCCGGAATGCTGATAACGACGTGCCAAGAGTCGTACACCACGTCTTCCGGCCCGAGTACTTTTTCTCTGACAAAGACGTCGCACGAAATCAGACCCGCGTTAGGATCAAGAAAAGTTTCGGTGCTCATGCCGCCTCCCCGAAAACGTCCGCCGTCGGCCGCTTGCGCTGAGACAGCCCGTCAAAGAAATACGGAACACTCTTTCCGTTGAGACGATCCGCCAGGCGCTCACCGAGGCACTTCTTCAACTCCGTCGGCGGAAGATTCGTGAGAAATATCGTCGGCCGCCCTTCGGCGATCCGGGTATCTATGATCGAAAAGAGAATCTGTCGTTCGTTATCCGTCCCGGCCTGCACCCCAACCTCGTCGATCACCAAGAGGTCAACGTCGGAATACATCTTGCTTGCGTCAAAAGAGCTCACAGCGCTGTTCTTGCTCCAGGTCGACCGAACATATTGAATAATGTCCTGAGCGCGCGTGTAGAGGCCATTTACGTCCGGCAAAAGGGCATGGATGATTGCGCAGGCGAGATGACTCTTCCCGGTACCGGGCTTCCCGAAGAAGAGGAGCCCCCAGCCGCCGGCCGCAGCCTTGTCCCATCCGTTGACGAATCGCCGGGCGAGAGCCAACGCCCCCTTTTGGTTTTCCGTGACGGCAGAGAAGTTATCGAACGTCTTGTCCCGGTATTCGCCCGGGATAGCGGAACGCCCCAGCGCCTTTTCAAGCGCAGCTGCAGCCAAGCGAGCTGATTCCTGTTGTGCCTTTGCTTTCAGTTCGGCCGCTTCAGCTTCCTTCGCTTCGCGGTCACACTTCGGGCAGGGCGACACGCACATCAGTTCCCGCCCAATGAACGTCTTGTTCATGGTGTATTCCCCGTGCTTCGGGCAATACGCCGGACCCGAAACGCGTTCCGGAATCGCTGTTGCTGAAAAAAGAAGTTTCATGATTAACCCCAATTGAGAGAACCGTCAGGATTCATTGCGTCCGCATATCGGTCATCAGAGAACTCTTCGACCGCAGCGGGCTTGGCGTTTCGGGTTTCCTTTTGGCGACGAACCCAGCCTTGCCAAGATTGATTCCACCCTTTGTCAGAACGAAGCTCACCAGTCCCTCGTCCTTTCGTGAAGTAGAAGACGAAATCAGCGAACACCGTCTGCGGGTCAAGATCAGGCCGAACCTGTTTTGCGTAGTCCGCCCATTCAGAAGGAAGAAGGTCAAGGTTGAATGCGTGCGTGATTGCCTGCCGCTTTTCTTTCTTCTTTCTTTCTGTCTCTTTATTGGTTATTGGTTCTTGGTTATTGGTTAGCATTCCATTTGCATTGCATTCGCATTGCGTTTGCTCTGCATTTGGATATGCACTTGCACCGATTTCTGGCTTTTTTGCCCACCTGGACGCCGCCGCACGCTTTCTTTTGTTTGAAACCGTCTGGGCTTTTTCGATTTCCTCATCGCAACGCGACTGCCGATACTCGCCATTTTCCAAAGTGAAGAACCTTTGCAATACGTAGTGCATAGCCTCTTGCTCTGCAGGTGCATATCCACGTGCAATGCGTTTGCATTCGTCTTGCATAAGCGGACGCTCTTCCTTGTAGTATCTGACGAGCAAATCCATGTAGACGCCTCGTTCTGTTGGCGTCAGGTCAAGCGTCCCGGCGATCCAGTCGCCTAAGTGAAGCTGCACATAGTTCATACGGCCGCCGATGAGCATTACAGCTCTTTCGCTTCAGGATACAAATCCGGTCGAATCAATGAACGTGGGATACCGGTGGCATCAGAAAAATCGTTGACACGGTCAGCGCTAACACGTTTGTGTTTCCACATCGAAATCGTCTGCTTACTAACGCCAAGCCTTTCAGCAAGACATTTCTGGGTTTTGAATTTCAGCAACGCCAAGGAAACGACGTTGACATTCTTCAAGTCAAAATCCATTTAAACCTCACTCTGTCAATTTTGGTGAGACAATTATATCCATTTAAAGTGGCGTTTGTCCATAGCCTTGCGCCTACACAGAGTCCATTTAGGGTGTACTCTGTCAATTGCTTTTAATCCGGGAGAAGCACATGAACGACTACGAAGCCCGTTTTAGGGCGTTGCTGCACAAACGCGGCCTAACCCAAGCAGAACTTGCAAAACAAGTAGGCAAGTCACGTCAAGCGGCCAGTACGTGGTCACATGGAACATTGCCAAGAGATGAGGAGACATTACAGCGATTGTGTCAAATACTCGGTACAACACCGTCATACCTGAGATATGGTGCTGGCGGACAACCGGACGGTGCCGGGGATCTGACACCTAGTAAGGACAGTATCATGTTGAAGATTCTTCGCGATCCGGACGAGCAACTACGTCCGGCCATTGAAGTCATGCAAGTTTCTGTCGCGTGGCTCCGCTCATTTGTCCCGTCTTCGCCCTTAGACGAACTCAGACTCCACCTGGTGCGTGGCGACTCCATGGCACCAACCGCAGCTGCTGGGGACCTACTCGTCGTAGATACTAGTATCACAGACTACGATGCTGATGACCTTTATCTGCTCAAGAATCCTCGCGGAATCCACACGTTCAAACGCCTGCAGATGGTACCCGACGGATTTAACATCATCAGCGACAACGTTCGCTATCCGCCGATTCTTGTGCCAACGTTAACGGGGTACAACGTCGTTGGCAAAGTAAAAATTATCGGTCATTTCTTTGCGCCATAACCCTCTGAACGCAAAATCTTCTCATCGGCAAGGAACTGCGAAAACATAAACATAACATCGCAGAAGAAACAACATCAAAGTGCCGAATACAAAGCCGCCTCCGGGCGGCTTTTCTTTTGCCTGAGCGTCCATCAGTTTTTGACATGGATCAACCTACCGACAATTTGTCCACTTCAGCTTGACTATTTTAAATGGACAAAGTACACTTCGCTTGTCAGTTTTAGATGGACGGAATCCACGACGGAGGCAACGAAATGACACAGACGACCATTGTTTTGAACCCCAAGCGGACTGAGTACTCGGCTGAGAAAGCTGCAAAGAAGACAATGACGGTCGCCCAGATGATCGAGGCGCTGAGGCAGTTCCCTGCGGACGCCCGCATCGTGGTGTCGGATTACGCCGAATACATGTACGCGCCGGTGACGGCCTCCGATCTGCATGAGCACGTTGAGGAGGCGTAACACCATGACGCTCGAATACGCACTCCGTCAGGGACAGCTCGCCGAAATCGCGCATCAACGATTCACGTCCCAGTTCACCGTGGCCGCGGCAATTGCCGCCGTGACCGCTCTCATCGTCTTTCTTCAGTGGGTGTTCGCATGAAGCACGAATGGATTGAAAACGCGCTGGCCGCCGCGGGCTTCTTTGTTCTCGGCTACGTATTGTTTTCGCTGCCGGGGTATTAGCCCGGCAAGAAGAACAAATCGTTCTTCTGTTTGCCCCTTTTCGCCGATTCCTTTTAACGGCCTGTGCGGTGGGATGGGGCAAACAAAAGAGCGGTTTTACTGCTTGAGTGAGCGTCACTGAAGGCGCGCACTGAGGGGTTGAAAGTACCCTGTTTCCTGAGCGTGGAGTGGTGCCCACACCAAACGGGACATATGCGCAGCGCACCTGCAAGCGCTAAGCATGGCCGGCCCACGGGGAGCCGCGCCGGGACGTAACAACCCGGGACCAGGTGAAAAGGCCAACTCAAGCTCACTACCAAGCGCGCTTGAGTGGGTCTTTTTAGGAACGTACGAAAAAATCGTACGTTTGGCAAAGAAACCGCTACCTACTACAGTTTGTAGTGATTTAGCAAGGTTAAATTTAAGGTTGCCGTGCTACAGTACTTTCTCCTAGCCATCAACCCTTTAAGGAGGTCTCATGGAATTTAGTAGTTCCAGTGTTATGGCCTACATCCTCTATAAAGGAAAGAAGGCCGGTCATCCCATCAACAAAACACAGGCACAGAAACTGCTGTACTGTTGCTACGGCATTGTATTGGCCGCATTTGACGAGCGACTAACAGACGAGCACCCTAAAGCATGGCCGTACGGCCCTGTATTCCCTCGAACACTGAACGACATTAACAAGCATCGCCTCAACACGGACATGGCTGAAAGCTTTATCGCCTCATGCCCAGCAGACTGGCTGAAACTGATGGACAAGACGATCGAAAAGTTTTGGGACTATTCGGCTACGGCGCTGTCAACCTGGTCGCATCGCAAAGGCTCTCCGTGGGATAAAGCGGATCCACTTGCTTCGTTGGACGACAGAGAGATTCAGAAATACTTTCAACAGTTCGTGCCAATTATCCAGGGAACCGCCGCATGACCACAGACAACAAGGATCTGTTTCCATCCGAGAACGAAAAACCGTACTCAGGCGATCTCTCTACTGCCATCGTCAAGCACATCGAAGACGACATCGAGGACGCCAGCGTTCTGCGTGACTGGCGCAAAGCGATAGCAGGAGCCATGATCGGGGTCTCGGTGGTGTTTTATATCGCGCTGATAATATTCGTCGGATGCTTGTGTTTTTGTAACTCGGTCGCTCAACGGGTCCTGGCTGCACCAACAGTTGCCATTGCTGCCATCGTGGTTCTGGCCGCTGTGCCATCCTTGATACTCGCGAGCGTCGCCCGTGCGGTGTTCGGGAAACACAACGGGATGGAATCGCCGTACTCACCTCTTCAGGCGATCATTCACCTGATGAAAGAGATGAAGTCTTAATCGCTAAAACACGCAAGCAGTAGCCGCCTCCGGGCGGCTTTTTCATACCCGCAAGCTTTTGGCCTGCGGGTTTTTTCGTGCCTTTTGATCTGCGTCCCATGAATTCTGTGCGTGATTTTTGTCATTACACGCGGGACGTTGCTCAAAGGGCGCTTTACTAATGAACAAGGAGCAAAAAATGGACTCAAAAACTTACTTGGAGCTCAAGGACAAAGCCTTCGATAAGGTCTTTGGCGAGATCAAAGAGATGAAGGATGCCGGACTCGATCCTCGTGACTCAGGTCTTTTATGGCGCATCACTCCGGAGGCCAAGACGGAGATCAACAAGGCGTCGGCAAACTTCATGATCGCCGTGCTTGAGGAGCCGGACATCGCGAGGCAGTACCCGGCCGTGCGCACATGGCTGATGCTCAACGTCAAAGAAACACAGGAGAGTCTGATATGCGAGGCACTGCATGCAGAGCAGGCCCGCGATGAAGACTTCAAAAACCTCTAGGAGGTGGCATGAACGAAGACGACAAGGACCTCGACGCCGAAGAGCTCGAGGACGAAGAAGAGGAAGAAGAGGAAGAAGAGGAAGAAGAGGAGGAAGAAGAGCCGGACGACGGCGACTTCGGCGATGGCGATGATGGCTGGGCCGATTCGGACAACTTCAGAAACTGGGACCCGTTTAAAGGACCGTAGAAAATGACAGCTGTACAGATCTCTCACGAACAATGGCTCAAAGCCCGACAGACCGGCATCGGCGGCAGCGACGTCGCCCCCATTCTTGGTATTTCCAAATGGACAACGCCGCTGGACGTATACAACGAGAAAGTAGCCGACACCCCGACGGAAAAAGACAGCGATTCAATGGAATGGGGCCGCCGCCTGGAACCTGTTATCCGCCAGGCCTATGCAGACAAGACGGGGCGCGTCGTGGCCGTGCCGGAAAAACAGTTCCGTAGCGACGCTCATCCCTTCATGATCGCCAATGTAGACGGTGTTTGCGAAGACCGTCTGTTGGAAATCAAGACCGCACGATCCGGTGCTGACTGGGGAGAAGAAGGCACGAACGAAATCCCCGACTATTACCTGACGCAGGTCATGCACTACATGATCGTCACCGGCTACCGGCTTTGCGACGTGGCAGTGCTCATCGGCGCTTCCGACTTTCGCATTTACACAGTCGAGTACGACGACGAACTTGCTCAGATGTTGATCGAAGCCGAAGCAAAGTTCTGGAAGATGGTCGAGAACCGGACGCCCCCGGCTCCTCGTTCGCTTGCAGAAACGAAGGCCGCCTTCCCCTCCTCCGTTCCTTCGAGCATTGAGGCCGACAACAAGATAGCCGAGACCATGACCGAACTCGCCAAGGTACGAAACGAAATCAAACAGCTGAAGGACACAGACGACAAATTGACTGCTGTCGTTCAGGCCTTCATGGGCGAAAGCGAAAAGCTGACTTTCGGAGGCTCAACCCTTGCCACCTGGAAAAGCAGCAAACCAGTAGCCCGACTTGATTCGGCTGCGCTCAAAAAAGCCATGCCGGACATCTACGACCAATACACGAAACAAAGCGCGCCGACCCGCCGCTTCATCGTAAAAATTACCGAGGAGTAAATCATCATGACAACCGAAATCACCGTAAACCCCTTCGCCACCCCCGCCCCTGTCGTCAGCCGCGGAGCCGCCCCGGCTACCGCAGCCGTTGAGAGTTCTCGCGCCGTGGCTGAAGTGCAGGCCGCTTTGGCTATCGCCCGCATGAATCCGCGAGATCAACGCGCCGCGATGGACCGAATCTTGAACGCCTGCACGCGGCAAACACTCGCTCAGGCCGCCGTTTATTCATACTCTCGTGGAGGAAGCGAAGTTACAGGTCCGTCTATTCGCCTCGCCGAAGCCGTCGCACAGCAGTGGGGCAATATGCAGTTCGGTATTCGTGAACTTTCAAACGCCGGGGGAAAGTCTGAAGTTCAGGCTTTCGCCTGGGACGTAGAAACGAACACCCGCCGCGAAGTGACGTTCTCTGTTCCTCACATTCGTCACACGAAGAAAGGCTCCTACAAGCTCGAAGACCCGCGCGACATCTATGAGCTTATTGCGAACCAGGGTAGCCGCCGCCTTCGCGCCTGCATTTTGGCCGTGATCCCTGGGGACGTGATTGAAGCGGCTGTGTCGCAGTGCCAGATAACGCTTCGCGCCAACGTGGACGTAACGCCGGAAGGCATCAAGAAACTCATTGATGCTTTCTCTCAGTTCGGCGTCACCAAAGCGCAGATCGAGAAGTTCTGCCAGTGCCACGTAGAAGCCATCCGACCGGCTCAAATCGTACGGCTTCGAACGATCTACACCAGCTTGAAGGATGGCATGGCCGAGCCTGCGGACTTCTTCGAACCGGAGTCCGCCCCTGCCGCTCCTGCCATTGAAAAGCCCGCCGAGAAACAGACGCTGAAAGAAAGACTCAAGGCGCAGAAAGTTGCTGAAACGACGGAGATTGCCGACGCTGATACGCCGGATGCCGGAGCGGAACCCGCACCGACGGCCGCGCCCAAAGAACCGCTCCCGGATCTCAATCCGGACGAGCCGGAAGTTCGGGAACCGTGAAAGAAGCGAAAGAGAAATCAAATCGCTGACCGCGCAACCGCTTCACCTTTGTCAGTTTGAACGCGAACCGTGATGATTCTGAGCTCTTTTCTGAGCACGGCCGTCAGCTTCAGTTCGACTGGAGCGGCCTTGATTTCCCGGCGCTTGTAGCCGAGATCAACCACCCGGACAACGGTGCCGACGGCATGCAGAACAATCGGTTTTGTCAGGGCGTCGACAACGCGGCCGTCATCATCAACGAGGCCGCAGTCATCGACGCTCACGGACTCAACTAGAGTTTCCTGTTCCGCAGAAAGAATCAGAGAAAGCTCGACACGATCACCACGGCGACCGGCAAAAGAAGCGGAGAGCTGCATAGAAGGTTCCTTTTTTAAACGTTTGACAGCCTTAAACACAAGGGAGACGAGAGACGCAGTTGCGCTCAGTTCTTCCAACATGGCTTCCTCCGTGGGATGGTTGACGAATGTTCCGGCAAGAACACCTCAATCATCCCACACCGGGGAAGAGAAGCAAACAAAATGGCCAACAACAAAAGACCGAGGAAGAAATACCGCCCGAAGCCCGTCCGCTTCAACTGCTGGAAGCTCTCTGACATCGAGCATCTGCAGGCCGTCTTTCAGGACTTTGAGCTCATCACCGAGCTGAAATTCCCGACAGGCGAAGCGACGATGGACGACATGACCTGCGTCAGGGACGTTTTGAATCTTTGCACCATGGGACTTGTCACCAGAGACTGGCTTGATAAGGACGAGGTAAAGGAATGCACGCCCGTCATCAACGCGGCCGGAGACGCAATCAAAGCCTGCGCCGACCGCGCCTGCGACATGAACCCTGACAACCCGCGGTTCGTCTTCAAAGGGGATGAACTCAAGGCAGTCAGGGCAGGAGTTGCAATCGCTGGCCCATATATTCGCGAAAGCTTCGAATGCTCGCCGACACGAATCGTCATGGAGTTCTTCGCGATGAGACACCTGACACGGGGCAAAGACGGAAGTTACGCCTACACAGATGAACAACTGAAACGAGCTGTCCTAAAGCAGAACGACAACATTGACTGGAGCCACAGATATGAGAGAACGTAAGAAGGAAGATGCCGTCATCCCCGCAGGGGTGCTGATGATCGACGTAAAGCAAGTCGCCGCCAAGTGCGGACTCGGTGTTAGCACCGTCTGGAAACTCGCAAAAGACGAATCGTCCGGATTCCCGAAACCGATCAGGCTCAATGCCCGCTGCGCCCGGTGGCGCTACGCCGACATCAAGGCATGGGTGGATCAGCTCACGCCTGAGGCTGCGTAAACCGCACCGACTCAGGCCAGTGCGGTACGATTTCCCAAAACAGCGAACTTTGAGCCATTTAACAGGAGGGGGAAAATGGGGCAATTAAGAGACAGAAATGCGGTGCTCATGCCGAACGAAATTGAGGCGATCAAAGTAACGCAGGAAGTCATCAAACGCATGGCAGACAACTCCGCCAAAACAAAAACCTTACATCCTCAACCACGACAAGGTCGTACAGCCGGCTTAATCGGATAGGAGGCGGGGCTAGGCCCCGCCGTCCTTCCACACCACCGCCCGTAC
>ERZ1106977.131-NODE-131-length-69578-cov-5.775786_pt1 | contig 69578 bp, 103 predicted proteins | sample MGYA00403688_ERZ1106977 | MGnify/ENA primary metagenome ERZ1106977 (study PRJEB35170, sample SAMEA104062426) | human gut metagenome | biome: human gut; feature: human-associated habitat; material: faeces | place: Denmark | collected 2012-06-23 ...
ATATAGAAATAGTAAGAACTCCATATAGACCAAAATTTAAACTCTTATATTAAGCCATCTATACACGTTTAATTACAAGCAAGAGTTTATCTATTATATGTACCCTATTTCTGTCTATCTTTTAAATTTAATATAAATAATTTTATAATTAAAAGATATACTTATTTAAAATAAGACCAGAATAAGCTATTTATAAGAGCTTGTCTACCTCCTAGAGATTTTACATTATTGTAAATAGACAGTAACTTAATTTAAGAATCTTGTACAGTAACATAACATACAAATTAACCTTTAATGAGTGACGATATAAGTATTCTTTGGTAAATCCTAATACTGTAATTATATATCCTCATTCTTTCGCCATTAAATCTGCGACATTTATTTTTTTATTTATTTTTTCTTTTTTTCTATAAATTCTGTACTATGTGCAATATTTTGACTTGCATTATAATCAGCATTTGTTTTAAACCCACAACTTTTACATTCAAAATTTGCTTGAGAGGGTCTATTTTCTTTATCTATATATCCACACTTTGAACATTTTTGACTTGTATAAGCAGGATTGATAAGTCTTACTTTTATTCCTTCTCTTTCTGCTTTATACACAACTTGTTCCTTTAATTGTGAGTATCCCCAAATACTTAAAAGTCTTTTCTCAAAATTTGTACCTTCAAGAGCTTCCATGTTTATAAATTCACACTTATTCTTTTTAGCAAAATTAACTATCTTTGTTGATATGGAATGATTATAAGTTTTAGCAAAATTACTTTCTTTTTCACTTAATAAAGATTTTAATTTATCTTTTCTCCCTTTGCCACCTTTTGCTAACTGCAATTGATTTTGTAATCTTCTTTGTCTATTTCTAAATTGTTCTCTAACTTTAACAAGTTCATTTGCACTTCCAAATCCTTTTCTTATATAATAAGCATCTCCTATAGAACAATAAGCCGGAATGGCAATTCCTAAATCAACACCACATACCCTATCTTTTATTATCTCTATATTTTTCTTTTCCGGAATATCCAAGGTTAAATTTAGAATTAATTTATTATTCTTATTAAATTCTAATGAACTTTGTCCTATTTTATATTCCCCATTTATTATTTTATGTATAGTATGTCTAAGTTCTAAGTTATTACATTTTTTAGTCCCTAATAAAACTTTAAAGGTAATTTTATTTACCCATTTTATACAAACGTCATCTTCTTTATAGAAAAATTTTAAATCTCTTCCTCTAGTCATTAATGGAAATGTTCTTTTATAATTTGTAACATTTCTTTCCCCTTTAGCTAAACCATTTTTTAATGCTGTACTAAAATCTTTTTTAACTTTTTGAGTAATCATAGATTTACTATCTATTCCTGTTCCAAAATTAATATCAGAAAAGAAATCTGCTGAATTAGCTACTCCTTTCTGCCATTCTTTAAAATTAGCAGATTTAATATCTCTGTTATTACTATAATAACCTGCCATCAAATACCCCATACAAGTATTTAAACCACAATATTGTGCATATTGGCTATCCTTGATAAATTTATATTGTTTTTTTATTAACTCTTTATCATCACCACATATACACAATCTTAATTTTCTTACTGTTATCATCTTTTTTACCTCCTTTTAATTAATGCTTCATTCTTTATTTAACAATTATAAGTGGATTACCTCACAACCGTTGATTTAATTATACTATCACAATTTTATATTGTCAATAATTTATGACTAATTTTTTATTTAAAAATATAAACTAGATAAAATTAATCACCTAGTTTATTTATTAATTGATTCTATTCTATATTGTTTTGTTATTAAAATCATTATTACCTAATAATTTCGACTCTATTTCTTCTAACTCTTTTTTATATTCTTCTGTAAATTCTCTTTCTTTTAAATTCATTTCTATAGTTTCGTGACAATAAAAAGAATTAATATATCTTTCATCAATAGCTTTTTCAGATTCTTCTAACTTCACATATTCTTTATTATAAATACCAAATCCCATTTTAATAGTTTCTAATGCTATCATTCTATTATTATTATCTAATTTACTAAAAATATCTCTGACGCTTAAATTGTTTAAATTATTATATATTTGTAATACTAAATTTAATAAAACCTCTTCCTGATGTGTTAGTTTAATATGACCAAATATAATATTCCCTTCTTCATCAAAGTCAAGGTTCAGTCTATTATTTTTAAAATCATAAATCATATTTACTTGATTAAATAAATTTTTTGAATTGGCTAAAACATAAAATAAAGCAGCTTTTTTACTGTTTACTTTATCTAATGGCAAACCAGACATTTCTATCAATTTTAATAATCTAATATCTTCTTCTTTCATAAAATCAATCCTTTCTATTTAATATTTACTGCTTGACATTAATAATTCCAAATACTCCTTTTTATTTTTCTCTAAATAATTGGCAATATTATCATAACCCAATTCTTTTAAAATTATTATAACATTTTCTCTATCAAGCATATTTGTCATTCCAGTTTTTCTAACTAATTCTATACCTTTAATTATATCTTCTTTTTTCATTTATATTCACCTCTAAAAAAATATAGACACAAGTTTCCTCATGTCTATAATATACCATATTATTAAATTTATCTCAATTGATTATGGCTAATTTTTTATTAAAATAAAGTGCAACCATCATTTTTAAATTCTTTAGCTCTTTCTCTTAACTCTTTTTGTGTGACATTAAATTGTTTTGCCATACATTTAATACATACAAATTTATTAGTGTTCCTTCCATAGAATTTCATACTTAAACCAGTATCTAATTTTGTAATGCCTTTATCGCAATACATACACTTTTTGACTTCAAAATACTTTTTAGCAATATTTAATTCTAAGTCTTGCTGTTCTGAAAATTCTTTTATTATATCATTTGTAACTTCTATTGCAGGTCTAACTACTCCACCGTTCCAATTATTATGGTACTCTTCATTAGAGCAATTTAAAATAGCTGCTTTCTTATTCTTAACAAAATCTTCATCAAGAATTTTATGAAATCTATTATACTGATGTGGTAGCCAGTATTGGTCTAATATCCATGTAGATTTAGTGGCAAATCCACATATAACAGAACAACCTACTCTTGCATAACCTTTCTTGTATTTATCATTAATAGGGATATTTTTCATTAATGTATATAACCATACATCTAATTCAGTCCAATTTCTTATAGGCAAACAAGCATCCCAATCTCTATTACCCCATTTGGTATTTTTCCATAAATCAGCATATCCTGCTCTAGTATTACTTTCATCATTCCTCATACCCATAAAATATAAATATTTATCATCTTTATTTAGATTATCTACTAAAGCATTTTCTTTAAATACACTACAACAAGCTCTTGAAGTTCTTGTGGGGATAAAATTATTATTTTAGAAAAGCATAGTAAAGAGTTGATTAAAACCTGTTTAGAAATTTATAAAGATAGGATTTTTGCAATTCCACATTCAAGTGGGAAAGATAGTAGCTTAGTAACTTATTTAGTAAGACAAATTATTGAAAATCCTTTAGTTATCTTTAATAATACAAGCTGTCAAGATGCAGATATTTATAAATACATAAAAAAAGAGAATAACCTATTAATAACTAACCCTAAAGAAGGTATTTATAAATGGATTTATAATAATAATTTTATCTCTATTTCTTTCAACAGTATCATACCAACTTTCTTTATCTATTATATCTATTAAGTTATTTCCTTCTTTATCTTTATATAATTTAAAATCTACATAAAGATTATCATACTCAACATCATTTCCTTTATAATCTTTATATCCAGTTGATATTTTATCTTTACCTGTGTTCTCTTTTATTATTATTCTGACTAAATTAATTAGTTTACCTTGTTTATTAAAGGCTTTTATAATAGATTTATCATACCAATAATAGCCCTCTTCTAATTTAACTCCTAATTTATTTAATCCTCTATCTTCTAAAAATTTTATATATTCTTTAAAAATTAAATTCAATTATTATACCTTCTTAATATTCTTCCACATTAAGAAGGTAAGTATTAAAGGCTTCCAGAGTCACTACTTTGATACCAACAGTTTCAAGCTTAAGCTATTTAGTTGCAGTAATAACGCTATTATCTAATACTTTTAAACTCTCTTTCCTCACCATTGTCGGTTCATTTTCATTTAATGGATTATCAATCTATTGCCCTGTGTAGGCTCAAACCTCGAAACCTCGTCTACGAGGATTTATAACAAATGAATTTGATTTTCTTAATTAAGACAATCAAATTAACCACTTCCTTTCATTAAAAATATGATTATAATATATATTTAATAATTATTCATTTTCAAATAAGCTATGAATATATCCGTATTTAGTTAATTGCATAACAAAATATTCTTTATCAATTAACTTATAATTTCCTAATTTTATACCCAATTTTAAAATTGATGTTGATTGTTTTAACTTTATAGGTCTTATTAACTGATGAACATATTCTAAATCACGATAACCACTTACCGTGTCTAAATATTCAACCTTGACAACACTCCCATGCTCGTTTAGTATCCTTTTGCATATTTCCATATATCCATAATAGCCGTCTATTTCCTCATGAAGCATATATCTTTCATTATCATATGTGAAGTAAATTGCAAAGGATTTAACTTTTGTTATCGTTAATTTATCTAAATCTGTTATATTTAAGATATTATTTAGCATTTAATCACCAACTTTTAATTTTACTTATTATTCCACTTCCTTATACCATTCATCTGGTATTTCTACAGATGGATGGATTCTGCAACAACTGAAAAGGTCTGAGATTCTTTCAGCTTTAAATTTTGTAAATTCATCATCCTTTATTGGGGAACTTTCAAATGAAAGTGGAAAAACGTTATCTGAATATGATACAAGATAAGCATTTTCCCATTTTTGATTTGTATTATTTCTGACCTGCACCTTAGTTCCTCGTGGCACTTTATTCCAGTCAATTTCTTTTTTAACTTCTTCAAAAGTAGTATCAAGTAATATATTGTAAGAAATATTTGATTCTTCCCATCCAAATCCATAATTTTCAAGTAATTTTCCACTACTTTCAACTTTATAATCTTCATCAGCTTCATCACCTTTATAAAATGCTCTATATATCTTTCCCAATTCTAAATCCCAAATTTTAAGCTTTTCCATGTTTATTTCCTCCTCTTTTCTATTAAAACTAACTTTTTATCTCTTTTAAATATTTTAGATGCTTCTTTACATTCTTTTATAAAGTCTTTAGATATAACCTTTTTATTACACTCTTCAATGAAATCTTTTGCAACATCTTTTTTAATAAAAATATTTGGTCTTTTTATCATCATAATCCCTACATTTCTTAATATATTATTATATTTCTTGTTTATATAATTCTTTTATATGTATTTATTCTCTCTTTAGCAATTTCAAAATATTTATCATCTTTTTCAATCCCTATGAATCTTCTATTAGTATTAAGACAAGCAACCCCTGTTGAGCCTGAACCCATGCAATTGTCTAATACTAATTCATTCTCATTTGTATAAGTCTTGATTAAATATTCTAATAATGCTACTGGCTTTTGTGTTGGATGTAATGAACAATATTGTTTATCAGTTTTAAAAATTATAATATCTCTAGGATATCTTTCTGTGCTTCCTCCTCCACTTATTCCTATTTTTGTTTTCCCATAATTACTCCCATCATCTTGATATTTTGTATATGAATGAACTGGAGTATGTCCTGTTGTTTTTTGAGGATTATATGTAGGAAGTTTTTTATAAAACACTAATATATTTTCATGTGCTTTCATAGGCATTTTTTTAGAATTTAAATGTCCTGTAGCTGTGGTCTTTTCCCATATCCATTCATATTTAAGCATTTTTAAATTGCTACTTCCTAAAACTTTATCAAATGGAGTTTGAGCAAACAGTAGAATTGCTCCATTATCTTTAATTATTCTATTATAATATTTCCAAAGTTCATTAAGTGGTACAATACTATCCCATTTATTTTGTGTAGTTCCTTAACCATATGGAAGGTCACATAAAATCATATCTATTGACTTATCAGGTATGTTTTTCATTTCAATAAGACAATCTCCGTGAATTAATTGAATATTTTCCATAATATTCATCACTCTCCTTTCTTATTTGTTTTATATTAATATTATTTAAATCCATTTTATAATTGGTTCACCTGTATATCCTTTCTGAAAAACATACCAACAATAACATTGAGTAGTTGCTTTAAGATTTTCAAAATTAGCATCTTTAGCACATTGTTGTCTTTCAGAATTTACTATTAAATATTTTAATGGATATTTTTCAAACATTTTCTTTCTACTTTTACTTTCTAAAAATTGAACCTTTAAAAAGAATATTGCATAATTCCCTTCATTAATTAATTCAAAACTCTTTTCTATAAATTGCTCTGCTAATTTAAAAGGGGGATTTGTTATTATATCCCCATCAAATTTATCGTTGCAAGTTAAAAAGTCTTGTACCCCCCCCATATCCTCTATCTATTAAATCTGTTGATTTAACATTATATTTATTAGATTTTAATACTTCAGATAAGTGCCCTTGTCCACAAGCACATTCCCAAACATTTTTATGTAATATATTTTTAAATACTGGCATTACTATTTCTAATGCATGAGGATTGGTTGCGTAAAAATCATTCTTTTCTCTAATGGCATTAGGATTTACTCCTAACATTAACGCACTTTTCATTTATTTTCTTCATCTCCTTTAATAATTAATTATCAATACTTCGTCTGTACTATTATTACTTTTATCTTTTGTATTATAACTACAATTTCCATATGTATTATTTAAATGATATACATTATATTTATTTGACCACTCTTTTAATAAATTATTTGATTTACCCTTATGTTCTAACACATTGCTCATAGCAAATTTTATATTATTCTCATTTAACTTATCACATAAATTCATTAAGTCTATATCATCTTGTTGATTCCAACCATTAAATCCACGTTTACCATCATTAAAATTTCCACAAGTTATAAGATAAGGCGGATCAAAATAAACAAAATCATTATTATTAACATTAGAATAATTTATATCTCTAAAGTCTTTATAATCAAATACTATATCTATGGAGTTTAACTTATTCATAAATCTAGTAAATTTTTGTTCAGTGGTCTTAGAAAACTCACTTCTATTTTTACCAAAACTGCTGTTATATTCGTGATTGCTATTAAATCTATATTGATTATTAAAAGAATAACAAGTTAATATATAAAACATATCCCATGATTTATTTCCATTATTATAATTATTTCTTAATCTAATAAAACCTTCTAAATTTTCTTTTGATAATTTATACTTATTTATTAGATTATATAGTTTTTGTAAACATTTATCACTATTTTTCCCTTTTAAGTCATTAAACATTTTACTTATATACACAACTATATCATTATAATAAATATGTTTAGCATTAACGTTTAAACTTACTGAGCCACCACCTGCAAATACATCATAAAAAGTATCTATATCATTAGGAAAATAAGGTAATATTTGAGGTAGCAATTTAAATTTGCCACCTACATAGTTTAAAGGACTTTTTACTAAATCTTCTTTATTAAATTCCACTCATTTATTTCTCCTTTTTAAGTTCCATTGGTATTATTTACATTCTTCCTCTTTCTTTTAAAATATCTCTAACAATTAATGGTAAATTCTTTCCTATTAATTTTCTTATGCTCTTTTGGTCAAAATTGCTTATAACTTCTGATTCTTCTTTTAAAATATCTTCATATACTAAACCATTTATAATTTTTAATATATTTCCCATATTCTCTATACATATATCTTCATCAGGAATTATTCCTTCATCTACTATTTTATATAACATCTTATCTACTCTTGCTCGAGTTAATACACTCATTAATTCAATATATCCTTCTATCATTGATTTATCTGTCTTAGGAACTTTTTGCTTTTTGATTTCTGTAAATTTATCAGAAACCAATTTAACAAAGCATTGTCTATTATATTTATCAAAATAATCTACATTCTTAATGACTATTCCCTCACCTGTATTTGGTTCTAATGTTAAATCTGATTTACCTACAAAGTTCATTAAATGGTCATAGTTAATAAATTCACCTTCATAAAAATAATTAACTGTTTTTATGTCTAATTTTTTAGCTTCAAATTTAACTATATCATCAGATAAATATTGATTTAATTCTTCTGACAAATCCCATATAGAAAACATATAGAAGTTTTTGTATATTTCTTCTTTATATTTAACTTTATGAGGGTTCATCCATTCACCATAATATATATAATTAGGATTTAATTTATCTTTTATTGGAACAATATTATTGAGTACCCATTCATAAAAACCACCTAAATTATTTTCTGCATCTAATGGCTTATTTCTTGAATAACAACTTATTCCCAATGGATTTGTTTTGTCTATTCTAAAACTAGCATTTGCTCCGTCCATTTTTTCAGTAATAGTTATATAGTCTCCTTTCTTTAATACATCTTTTGTTCTACTTTTCCCATATCTAACAATATCAGTATATTTTTTAATTTCTTTCATTTTTGTATTCCTCCCTTCAAATTTACATTAATATTATTAAAATAATTCTTTTAATAATCCAATAGTAAAGAGAAATTCCATTAGTCCATCGTCAGTAGATTTAGAAGTTTCTTTTAAATTTTTAGTATTACAAGTTTTTGCTTTTTCACATTTATCTTTGCCACAATGACAATTTAATTTATTTTCTTTATTTATTATTTCTTCTTTCTTTTTATTATCTTCTTTAAAAATCACATTAATAAAGCCTTGTACAGTTTCTTTATCAAATCCTAATGCTCTAGCAGTTGCTATTAATATACCTATCTTTTCATCATATTTATCCCTATCATTCCATGTGCTACTGCCATTACAAGAAATATTACCTTCTAAAAATACCTTTGTCTTTTTATCTTTTATAATAATATTCGCACTTCTTTTCTTTATCTCCTTATAAGTTTCTAACATTTCATCAGACCAAGACCATTCTAATGATTCCGGACAATCATTTATTAATAAATTATACTTAATACCACTTCCATTAATAGAAATATTTTTTATTATTCCTACTTGACCTTTATATTTTCCCATTTTATCAACGAATGTTTCATTACCATAATCTCTCTCTACAATTAAATCACTCTTAATTCTTACCTTATCGTTAACTTTAAATTTCATAACTTTTATTCTCCTTTTATGTATAATTAATTATTTTTTATATTTTCTATTTCTTGATTAATTAAATCCAGCCAATCAATACCAGTTTTTTCAGCTATTTTTTGTACTTTTCTACTTATCCATGCTGATTGAACTATTTTTATATTATTCATTATTAATCCTCCCTTCTGATTTGTTCTTTTGCTCTTTTCCAGGTTATAATTTGATGTTCTTTTAAACTTTTTTGAACATCAATATATCTTTGATTTTCGCTTCCTCCTAACCATCTATTAAGATTCTTTAAATCATCTATATATTCACCATCTCTCAACATATCTATATATTGTAACAATTTAATAGAATTATTATCCTTTATCAAATCTTCAAAATTATAACCAGTCCAACAGTAAATAGTTTTCTTAGGAAAAGTTTTTTTTATTCTTTTTAATAATTTAATTAACCAATCATCCATTAAATTATCAAATGGCTCACCACCTAACAAACTAAATCCACGAATATATTTTTTTGACATTAAATTTATAATCCTATTTTCTGTATCTTGTGTATATTTAACACCATAATTAAAATCTTGTGCCATTTTGTTGTGACATTTTTTACAATGAATATTGCAACCACTAACAAAGAGGGAAACCCTAAATCCCTCTCCGTTGTTAGTATCACATTCAAATATTTTAGCGTAATTCATTTTGACCACCTACATGAATTGCCCTTGTATTCATTTCTTTCATCTTACCATCAACAGATGACCTCTCGGATAAATTTGATAAATAACCACATACTCGTATAACTACATTCATTTTAGATTTATCTGTATTTCCACATTGTGGGCATCTATATTTGTTTGTTGACACATCATCAACTTCCATCATACCTTTAAATCCACAGGCAAGACATCTATCAGGTCGAGTGTTTACCCCAAAATAATGAACTTTATCATAGGCATATCTTATAATTTCTTCTACTGCTTCTAAATTATTTTCCATATTGCCAAATTGAACATAATTAATTGCTCCACCACTTGCTATTTTAGGAAATGGACTTTCAAAATCTATTTTATCAAAAGCAGCTATATCATTAACACTTGGATAATGGAAAGAATTTTCATAATATCCTAAATCATTTACCCCCTCTATTATTCCAAAATCTTTAACATCTTGTCTACAAAACTTAGTTGATAATGTTTCAGCAGGTGTTGAATAAAGACTAAAGCCTATAGAAGTTTCTTTTTTTAATTTATCACAATAGTCTCTTAAATATTGAAGAATATTAATTCCTTTCCTCATAAATTCATCATTTTCATAATATGATTTACCATATAAGGCTATCATAGCATTATGTAATCCTACATATCCTATAGATATACTAGAAAATCCATTTAATAATAATGGTTCTATGCTATCTTCTGCGTTCAATCTTGCTACTGCACCTTCCATATATAGCATAGGTGATTGTTTAGCTTTTACTTGTTTAAGCATATTATGTCTAATCATTAAGACTTGCCTAGATAATTCTAAAGCATTATCTAATAATTTATAAAATTTATGTTCATTATGTTTGGCTTCTATTGCTAGCCTAACTAAATTTATAGAACATACCCCTTGATTAAACCTAGAATCAGTAATTAAATTACCATTTTCATCTCTATAAGTTGCTAAGAATGACCTACATGACATAGGAGATTTTATATCACCTGTATTTTCTATTAATTTATCTATATTAAGATAATCCACTTTTCTTCATATTTCTATGAAGAGTTGACTATATCTTCTACCTTATTATAAGGCAGCTCGGCACTTCCAAATAAGGAATTTCACCTTAAATGTACTCTACTTCCTTCCATCAATGAGATGTGGTTTCGATAGTCGATTGAGTTTCTATAGTATAAAATATTTTCCATACTTTATTATATAGTCTATTTTCTTTTATTGCTGAATGTATTGCGCTAATATGAGTTTTTCCAAAATATTTTTTTGCTAATTCTCCAATACTATTTGCTTCTATAACTTCTTTTGTAATTAAATTTACGCCCATACATGGAATAACAATATCTTTATTTTGCAAATTTATTAATATTGGAACAAATCTAATATTTCCCTCTTCATACCCCTTATTATTATTTATTCTATCTATTGATAATTTTGAATCAACTCCATATTTATATATTGCTTCTTTAAAATTTTCATAGCAATTTTTATAATAATCTATGTAATCTTTAAAATGCCATTTTCCTGCATATCTTTTATAATCTTTATTATTTGGATTACAACACCTTTCTCTTGCATATCTATAAAAATTTCTAAATTTTTTCAATAGTTCTTCGCCTAATTCTTCTTTTATTAAATTATTAAAATATCTTGAACAATTTTCGCTATGAATTTCACAATCTTTATCTTTATAATTAGTATAAATAGACCTAATTTCATATGTTTTTATTGCGCCACATTTATTACATTGTATAGTTATAGTTTTATCATTACTTTCAAAAATAGTGTAGTTTAATCTTTTAGAATTGATAATATTCCATTCTTTATAATTAACAAATTTTCTTTTACTCATAAATTCCTCCTTTTATAATATTAAATGGAATAAATTATACTATAGCTTACCACAGGATTGCCATATCTTTTTTGACTTAGGTTTCCCTGTTAGCACAACTTCTAATTATCATTTCCTATAATTCCTAAACGTAAGTTGTACACCCTAGATTTCTAGGTTCACCGAGTTTGCTTTAACCTATTACTAAATTAAGCCCCAATCTTAAGTTTAGGGTACATCCTTACAGCACTACAAGAAACAGCTAATTTAAATATGTCATAATTTGGGTCTCCTTCATCAAGATTAAATCCTCTCTTTAAAAAGAAACAAATTTTTGGAAAAACAGGTGTTGTTCCATCTGTAAATCCTTTTTTTCTAGTTTCTAAATAAGCTATTTGAAATAATCTTCCAAATTCAGTTTCACTTCTACCAAATGTTATGGTTACAAAAGGTTGTTCTCCTCTACTGTTCATAAGGGTTGTTATTTCATATTCTAAACTTTGAACTGCATTATATACCTCTGTTTTTGTCATTTCCATAGCATATTCTTTTTGTTTATCTTCTTCCTGTATCCATTTTTTTGCATTATTTAAATGCTTATCATAAGATTTTTGTATGTATGGTTCTAATCCAATATCTAAATCTGCCAAAGTGTTTCCACCAAAAGTATTACTTGTTGTATGTGCTAATATTTGAGATAATAAAGCAACTGCTGTAGAAATAGATTTGGGAGAACTTATAAAAGTGCTACCCATATTAAAACCTTTTTTTAACATATCTTGCCAATTTACTAAAATACAATTAAATATAGGTATTGGCAAATATGATTTATCATGTACATATATAGATTTTTCATGTTCTTTTAAGATATGGGGTGGTAAAATCCTTACATCTGCATAATTTCCACAAGCCACATCTGCTATCATAGCTCTATAAGTTTGTAATCTATCACCAGCTTTATTTGCATTATTTATTACTTCTTCTGATGTTTGATTAAATATTCCATCCATATCTTTATATGTTTTACTATTAGATTCTCTTGAAAAAGTTCTTTTTTCTCTATAAGATTGATATGCTGTTGCCACTAATGAATCGTATTTTTGTAATTGTTTTACTACTAAATCTTGAATTTCTTCAACAGTAATATTCTTTACTTTACTATCTTTCATTAAATCTAATTCTATATTGTTAGCAATTATAAATGGTAACTCTTTATCTCCATTAGTTGAATATACTTCTGTTATTGCTTTTAAAATGGCTTTTGCAATATAATCTTTATCAAAATCTTTTTCTCTCCCATCTCTCTTAATAACCTTTAAATTTTTCAAAACTATTTTCCTCCTTAAAATAATGATTAATTATTTATTTAACAAGATTATAATTTACTTATAGTACAACGTAGCACTTACAGTTTTGTTATTTAAATTATTTATAATAAAACCAAGACTTACATTAGGAACAAATACATCCACTTTCATCTCATAATCATTGAGCCAGATTATTGCTCCCCCTGTATCAACATTTTTATAAATAGTTTCACCTAATATAGGTTCGTCAAATACCAGATAACTTCCGTATGGAATATCTCTAGGTAAGGCAACTATTGGCTCATCATGTGACACCAAATAATTCCCTTTTTTATCAGTATGTCCACCTTGTAATCTATCATCGCTATTTGTATAATAGGTTACATGACAGAGGACTTCTTTACTATAAGAAAAATCACTTATTCCTCTATTAATTAATTCATTCTGTTTAGCAAGTTTTCTTTCTTCCTCTTGTTTTATTCTTTTCTGCTCTTCTATATAATCATTATATTTATTTATTATTTGTTGCATATATTTACTTAATAAATAATGCTTTAAGGTTTCTCTTTTATCATCTTCCTTTCTTTTAATTTCTTCACCAATTTCCTTAACAACTTCATATCTAAGCTTTATAATAGGTATTTTTCTATGAACCATATCATAATTCTTAAATACTGGTTTGTTAAAACTAGGTATTGGTGCAATAAAGAATATACAACTTACTGTCGCAATTCATTTTTTAAGTTTTTTCATATATTCACCTCCATTTAAATAATGTTTCATTCTTTAGTAGCAAAAAGGTGACAATACCTAAAATGTAGTTGATTATTACTACATATACAATATTATCACCTTAATATTATTTTGTCAAGAATTATGACTAATTTTCTATTTGGTATTAATGTTTACTATCTTAAATCCTTTTCTTTTACTATTCCAGATGTAAATTCCACTATTATTTTTACTAGATTTAATAGATAATTCACTTGTATTAAACATTTTTTCATTATTAAATATATCTATTAATTTTATATCTATATCCTCTGTTATTTGTTTTATAGTAATTATTTCACCATTGGCTAAACATAAGGCACTTCCAACCTTTATTCTATTATTTTTAGTAATATAAGATATAATAGGTGTTTTAGATGCTTTTCCATTCTCATAAACTATAATAACATAATCTTTGCTTTTTGGTGATATTATAATCATGCCTATAATATTTTCATCTTTTTCTAAAGGCAATAAGTTATATAAATATTGTCCTAAATTACTTGGCAAACAATCTGACTGTTCCCAAATATTAAGATAATATAAATTACCTTTATTAGTGAAAAATCCGGCTTTATCTTTATTATTGCATTGTATAATATCTACTACTTCATCATTGTCTTTTATCTTTTGATTTTCACTATATTTACGAGTTTTCTTAAAATAATTTTCTTTTGTTCTAACTAAGGTACAAGTATAATCTTCTATTAAATCTTCTTTAGATATATCTTCTATATTATCATTATATAAAATTTCTGTTTTTCTAGGTTGTAAATATTCAATTTTCACTCTTTTTAATTCCTTAATAATGATAGAATTTATACTATCTTCATTCTTAATAATAGTTTTCATATTGTTTAATGTGTTATTTAAATTTTCTATATCTTCTATTTGTTCTATAATGTGCTTTTTATTTATATTTTTTAATTTATAATTCACAATAAATTCTGCTTGTTGCATATCTATTTTAAAATAATTCATTAAATCACTTATTTCATTTTCACCATGCCTAATTATTTCTATAGCCTTATCTATATCCAATAAAATTAATTTCAATGCAGATAATAAATGTAAAGTCTTTTCCATTTTCTTAATATCATATTGATATGTTCTAACTATACATTCTCTTCTAAATTTTAACCATTCATCAAGGATAGCTTTAACGCCCAATACTTTTGGTTTGTAATCTACTAAACAATTCATATTATATGAAAAACTCTTTTCTAATGATGTTTCCTTAAATAGCTTAAACATTAATAAATCAATATTTGTATTCTTTTTAACATCTATTGCAATTTTTAAACATTCCTTATTTTTAATTTTATCAAATCCAGTTTCATCTCTTACATCTAATATTTCTTTATATTTACTCATTTTAGTAGTAATTTCTTTAACTATTTTTGTTACAGTTGTTGTATATGGTATTTCATAAACTTCTATACAATTATTATCTTTATCAAGTCTATATTTAGCCCTTAATATAATACTACCTTTACCTGTATTATATATATTTTCTAATTGCTCTTTATTATATATTAAATAACCACCAGTAGAAAAGTCAGGAGTTAAATAATCTATAATATTAATATTTTTATCTTTTATATATGCTATTGTTGTATCACAAACCTCTGATAAAGGAAATGTACCGAATTTACAAGCCATACCTACTGCTATGGCATTATTAGGTTTAACTAATATAGATGGATATGTAACTGGCAATACTAAAGGTTGTGGATGTTCTTCGCCATCGCCTATAAAATTAACTGAATTTTTATTTATTCCATAGAAACATTCTTCTGCAAATTTATTCAATCTGCAAAATGTATATCTCATGTGTGATGGCGAATCTGTTGAATAAACCTTGCCAAAACTACCATCACCATCAATAAGTGGATATAATAATGTTTCATTGTTATCTGTTAATAAAGCTAAGCTTCCATAAATACTGCTATCTCCATGTTGATGAATTTTCATAGTTTCTGAAACTGGTTCGCTTGATTTTGCATAAGGTTTATTATATATTAATCCTTTATTCCACATAGCAAACATTATTCTTCTATGAATTGGTAGAAAACCATCTCTTACATCTGGTAAAGCTCTATCTACTATTGTTGCCATAGCATATTCACCATATAATTCTCTAACTCTTTTATTTAATTCTACATATTCTATTCCCATTTAATCAACTCCCTTTAATCTGTAATTAATGAAAAATCAAAATATTTATATGCTTCATTTTCTATAAATTCTTTTCTTTCATTAATTTTATCTTCCTTCATACAAGTTTCTATTATCTTAACACCCTCTTCAACATCTTCCCATTTAACACATTTTAATTTTCTTTTATTCATATCCATAGCAGTATTATTTAATACTTGTGGTGAAAGTCCACCAATACCTTTATATCTTGTTTCAGTAAATTTATCACCATTAAATGATTTTACAATATTATTTCTTTCCTTTTCTGTATAAGCAAATATTGTATCTTTTTTATGTTTTATAATATATAAAGGAGTAAGTAATGAATAGACTTTTCCTTGTTTAATTAATTCAGGTGCTAATACATAGAACAAAGTAATAACTAATGTAAATATATGTCCACCATCAACATCTTGGTCATTACATACTAATATTTTATCTACTTTTAAATTATCTATATTAAATAAAGGAATACCTTTTAATTGTTTACCCTTATATATCATACCACAACCTAATATAGAAAATATATCTTTAACCTCATTATTTGCCAATATATCATTTATATTTCCCTTTAAAGCATTAATTATCTTTCCTTTTAATGGATATATACACATTATATTTGAGTTTCTGCTGCTCTTAATAGAATTTAAAGCAGAATCACCTTCAATTAATATTAATTCGACTTCCTTTGGATTTTTACTTCTACATGGTACAAATTTTTCAGGTCTTGTTTTAGCACTTGATGTTCCCTCTTCTAATTTCTTTCTAATTTCTTTTCTGCTAACTTCTGCCTTTTCATTTGCTCTTTTAGTTACTAATATTTTTTCTACTATTCTTTTAAAATCATCTTTATGTTCTATTTTAAAAACTTCTAAACATTCTTGAATATATTTTTTAGTAATTTCTCTATATAATTCCTTCTTAGTAGAAAACTTAGTTTGATTTGCAAATTCAATTTTACTGCTTTCAAAATCTATGTAAAAACTTATACTATTTTCTATATCTTCAAAGCCTATATTTTTTTCTTTTTTTTGGAACAAGCCTAATTCTTTAGCACATTTATTAGCTACATTTCTAAAACCTTCTATAAACCCTTTATTTATTGTTCCACCTTCTGATAAATAATTCTTATTTAACATAACTTGTTGAATTGGTTCTAAAGAAGAATTAAATACTAATGATATTTTAGACAGTTCATTATTATCATATGTTCTTTGTTGAAAATAAAAACTTTTTTCATCTATATTTTGTTTAAAATATTCTTGGATATTATCATAATGAAATATTTTTGTTTTATTATTGTATGTAAAATTAAATGTTATTTTATTAGAACAACCTGATATTTTGCTAATAATATCTATCAACTCAAATTGGTCATATGTAGTATTTGTATAAATAGTATCATCTAGCCTAAATGTTATTTTAGTTCCATGCTTATCTGTTTTGCCTAAATTGGTTAATGGAATTTTTATATCACCACCATTTTCAAATTCAATTATATATTTATTCCCATCATAACAAGATTCTACTTTGAATAATGTACTTGTATAATTTACTACTGTTGCACCTAACCCATTTGTTCCACTATTAATCTGTTGCTTATTATCATCATATTTAGTTCCAGCAAATAATTTTAAAAACAACCAATAATAATTTGCCTTCCCATCTGTTTTATCTGCTATTCTCATTCCTCTTCCACTATCTTCAATAGTTATTGTTTTATTATCAGAATCTAATATTATGTTTATTATACCATCATTAAAATTATTAGTTATTTCATCAACTGCATTATTTAATATTTCTCTAAATCCATGTAAATAATTATCAAATGAGCCAAAGAAAACAGGCAATTTAAGTCTTGCCTGTGATTTATCATTTAAGCTTTTTATCTTTTCTATATTGTTCTCCATTAAATCACTCCTATAAATATTTTATTCATAACTTTCATTAATTAATTCATTCTCTTTTTCTAATAACTCCTTAGCTTCTTCTACTTTATTTTCTTTAAGTAAAACTAAAGCTCTGGTTATAATATTTTCTAAATACATTACTTCCTCTAGACATCATATCTCATTATTTTTTGTTGCTCATCTATTTTATTTCTTCTTAATCATTAGAATATTTATTTTTTACAAATGGATAAGAATATATTTCTATATCATTCTTTATAAATCCATGTTTTTGTGCACTTAGTAAAGTTTCATACATATTCATTTTTCCAACTATATTGTCCGTATGAAGATAAATTTTCTTTGCATAAAGTCCATTTTCACAAAAATACTTAACAAAGTCATATCCAGTCTGAAGTAATATTCCATTCTCATCAACACCTAAATCATGGTCTAAAGAAAGTATATTTATTTTATATTTTTTAAAATAATCTTTACATTCTGTAACTGTTCTTGCAATAGAAAAGCCTATTGGACAATCCCTTAAGTCATCAAGATATAAGTTTATTGTTTTCATAATTCTTCTTTAATGAAAGAATATATTGTAAATACAAAACTTTCATTAAATCCTCCTTTTATTTTTACTCCTTTAATCTTTATAATAATCTATAATTTTGCCATTAATTAATTCTCTGAACTTATCCCATCCCCATAGATGCTCTCTTCCACTTATCTTTACTATTATATCTTGCATAAACTCACCCACTATTATTACTTATTAATAATATTTTATCATTGTTGAGTAATTAAAGATATAATAATTTAACTTACTATTTATTTAAAAATCACTATTACCAGTAAACATATTATTTTTTCTTTTCTTTAATAGCATTTCTCTATTGCTATTAATAATATCTCTATAGTGGTCATAATTCTCGATATTAATATATTCTCCATCATACATATTGAATACTTTTGGGAAATTCCTACAAAATTCAAAATTATTAAAAGCTATAATGAATTGAATATTAGAATATTTATTAGCAATCTCTTTAATCTTATCAGACAAATAAGCTACATTATCAATAGATAATCCTGAATCTATTTCATCTAATAAAATAACTGAATCATTACTATCATCTTTTATTTGCACACATAGTTCAAAAATATCTTGTAAAGAATAAATTATGCTTTGTCCCTCTGATAATTCACTAGCGTCAAATTTCTGCTTAAACAAATAAGGATTAAACATATCTTTATAGGATAAATTAGAATTCTTATCCATATTTCTAAAGTTCTGTTCAGTATTAATATATGAATATAATTTTGTTTCTTTATCACAATTAAATTTAATTTCTTTTTGTTTCAACATTTCTTTTATTAAAGAACTTTTACCAACTCCATTAGCACCAAATAACAAAGTTACCTGTTTTAATTCTATCTCATTATCAAAAAATAATATTTCTTCTAAATTAGAACCTTTGTTAATACTAATTGATTTTATCATATTATCACTTCCTTCTTTTATTTAATAAAATCTTTAATTTATTTATAACTTTTTTTCAAATAATTACTTAATTTTATTCTATTTTATTAAGAAATTCTAAAACATTAAATATTATAAAATCTAAACGAGTTACTTCTGCTAATCCTATCATATTTCATAATTAAAATTCTTTAATACTTTATATTTATTTCTTTACTTATTAGATTTTTATAGTTTTCTAATTTTTCATAAGCAGATAATAATTTTTTTAACTCATCTATTGTAAGTTTTCTTCCTTCAAAATAATCATCATCATTTTTTGATATTTTTATATATTCACTTATAATTAAATTTAATCCAAAATCAGTATTATATTCTTTAATATATTTTTTTACTTTATTACATAAAATGCTATACTTATCATGATTTTTAAACCATTCTTTTTCCATTGATTCGCAATATTCTAACTGTTTATGAAATAGTTTATTAATAATATCAATAGATGATAGACTTGAATTTAAATGATATATTGAGCCTAATAAAAAGAACTCCCCTATATTAATATCTTTATCAATAATATTTTTTGTATCATTTCTCCTAAGCCATGCTTTCAATGAATTACCTTTAACATATCCAAGATTATCTATTTTTAAATAATCTAATTCTATATCTTTATTTAATTTTTGTTTTAGTTTTAAAAAATCACTTAATTTTCCTTCGTTCATATTATCTATAAAAGCAATCTTTTCTTCTGGTGTAAGACCATATTCGCATTTATATTTCTCCGTTCCTTTATTAATATTTTCATTCATTAGTTTACACTCTTCTACTTTCCAATTATACATTTCTATTTCCCCTTAATATATATTTATTATTTAATACACAATCATTTTATACCTATAAGTATCTTACTTCAATTTCTATATCTAAATCCTTAAACTCTTCTTTTATAATTTCTCTAACTTTAGCCTAAGATAATCTATCTAATCCACAACCTATCTTTGGTAAATCTAAATATTTAATATTTAATTTCCTACATAAACAAGCCATCTTTTTAATACATTTCTTCGTATAATAATTAATTATTAATAACCTTAGTTTATTTTAATAAATACATTTCTTTAAGCCAATTAGGATATTCATTTAAAAGTTTCTTATATAGTTCTTTATCTGAAATACTATTTATATTTTCAATTTTAAAGAAATTAGCATTATCAATAACTCTTCCCTTCATATTATCTAACTTATTGAGAAAACTAAAATTCTCTTTTCCTATTCCAATAAATTGCCAAAATATAGGCATTGAAGATATATTCTTAATTAATTTTTCAGTTTCAGCCTTATCACTATTATCACCATCAGTAATAAATATTACATAACTAGGCAATTTAGACTTTTCTTCTTTTATATATTTTTTAAAAATATCTTCCATTACTGGCTCATAACAAGTACCGCCCATAGAATACTTTTTACATATTCTATCTACATACCCTGTTATATTAGAAGTATTAACACTTCCTAATCTTATAAAGCTATTTTCAAAAATCCATAAATCTAATTCCCCATCATTATCAAATTGTAATGCCAATGGAAATATTCTTTCTACTATATCTTGTACTGTTCCATTAGTATATAATCTTTCCATAGAATATGAAAAATCTAATACTAAGGCAACTTTTGATTTTAAATTTATAAGCTCCTTTTTCTCCAAACATATCAAATTTACTGTCTTCTTCCTTAAATCTATTTTTGATAAATTTGCTCTATTATTTATATTAGTTGTTTTCTCATTATTAACTTCTTTATTTTTCTTTTTAAAAAAATCAAACATATTATTTCTCCTCATCCATTAAATACTCTTTCCAATATTTATATTTTCTATATCTATTCTTATCTTTAACTGTAACTTCTTTAAGTCTTGATAAGTCCATATTATATGTTAAATCTGCTATCTTAACAGTTCTTGCTATTGGGTTTTCCTTTATTTTTTTAAAATATTCTTCTTCATCTTCATCATATCCTTTTTTTTTAGTAAGTAATCTTATACATTCTATAAATTCTGTCTCTATATAATTATCTAATGACCCCATTGTATTTCTTATATCTTTAGTATGTTCTAATACTTCATGTAATACTGCAACAATTTTACATTTAGTTTCAAATATTTTATCTTCATTTTTAACATTCATCATTACTGTTAAAGGATGATAAATATATGGTTCTCCTGTCTTGTCCTTTTGATAAAGATGAGTTAAAACAGCTATTTTAATTGCATCACATAATTCATTTTGAAACCAAGCTAATTCTATTTCTTCTAAATTATCATTCATTTTTTTATTTCTCCTCTCTTATTCTTCTTTTAACCAAAATTCTTTATAGCTTCTTTTGAAATATTTACATTTTATTTTTTTATTAACATTACTAATATAAATATCTTTTTCTTTATTTTTATTAATTGAACATATATACCAATCAATAAATCTTAATCTTTTACAATTAATACATTTCTTAATATTCATTTATTCTGTCCCTTTTTTCTATAGTAATTTTTGGTTCATACTCATATTCATTTTCTTTATATATTTTATTAATTTCAGTTTTTATAAATTGCATAAATTCTCTTTGTGTCATATTTTCAATTTTATCTATATTACTTGTAAATAGTTTCATTAATTCGTCATAAGAATATGGAGCTTCATACATATCTGATAATTTTACTATAAAATCATATTTATCTAAAATTATTTCAAATTCTCTTATATATTTACTACCATAATCGCAAGTTTCACATCCTTTTTCTTCACAATAATCATCAGTTTTTATATCCTTAATTCCTCCATCTTTCATAGGAATTAAATATGCTTCTTTCAAGTTTTCTATGTTTATTTCTTTATCCCAATCAGTATTTTTGATTATATTAAATAATTTCTTTATTTGAGCATTTTCACCCCATCTTATAGCACAAGGGTTAGGATTATTATATCTATAACCATAAGCTTGTAAAAATTTTTCACAACTATTTTTTGTTAAGAATAAAATATCTGGTACAATTTCTTTTCTAATCTTATAAGTAGCTATTTCATAATCTTCGTATCCAAACTCTTCTTCTAAATAATGCAATAAATCCTCTGCATCTTCAATTATATTACAGTAGCCATCAAATTTTATTCTATCTATTTTTATAACATTGTTATATTCATCATAGATATAATTATTTATTTCTATATCATTATCTTCTAAAAATTTCTTTAACCACTCATTTATACTTTTTAAATTACCATCACAAACTTTTTCTCCATCTTTAATAATTTCTACTCCATCTTCTTCACCTTTATGTGGAATACTATAACTATAATCTTTTACTTCTTGCATAACAGCCCAAAAACAAGTGTTTACACCATAATTCTTATCTTGACTTAGCATTTCATTTTTTAATTCATTTAAAAACTCTATATCTTCTTTTTTCATAATTATTTTCCTACCTTTCCATATATATTTATAATTTCTTTTTCTTTCTTTTTGGCATAATTAATACAATTACATGTTCCACTTTTAGAACCATCCCAATAAGCAATAACTATATCACTATTATCTACCATGTAGTTATTTCTTATATTTAACTTTAAGGCAGAATACTCATCTTCTTTTAGACCTTTAATCTTATAATTTGGTAATTTATCAACATAAGTTATTTTATCTGCTAATTCTAATTGCTTATAGTATCTATTTATATCTGATTTATCAAACCATTTGTTAGGTTGATTTTTAAATGGAATAGCTATTTCTAAAGTTATCTTATAATCTCTTCTTAATGTTAAGATACATTCTGTAGCAAATTGGTCAAATCCTAAAGCACCACCACATATAAAATGAAAATCCTCATTTGGATACTTTCTTAGTAAATTAACAATTTCATTTTTGATACAATTCCTTATTAATATATTCTTTTCACTATTCCAATTATACCCACCTAGTTTATTAGGTCTATGACCTGTAAAACATACTGTTTTCACACTATTCATCTCCTTTTAGTCTTTAGGTCAACTCTGGATTTTCATATATATTTCCTACAACTTCTATTTCTCCATGGGAATAATATTCAAAGTCTGTGATTATAGTATTGGTTGTAAGTATAAATCTTGCATTTTCTGCTTGATATTCAACTTTGTACAAATCTTCTTCATCATCAAGCTCTATTATATCACCCTCATAGATTTCCTTGCCATTCTTATCTCTAAATCCTGTATATTGCATTACGTTATAAGGTCTTTGTTCAGGAGTACCGGGGAATACTTCCCACATAGGTAAGTGCATAATTTTCCCATATTTCAGTATTCTTTTGTTTATAATATCCCAAACTCTAAACTTAATTTCTCTACTCATTTTCTTCCTCCTTCAACAAAATATTTTCTCTTAGGCTCTATTTTAATTTTTTTAAATATCTATCTCTATTAACTTCCATATTGAAATCTCTGGATAATCTATAATACAACCAGGATAAGTTTCTCTAATGTATCTAACTGTCAAGTTACCATTCTTCACATTCCTTTATCAGTTCCGGATTATCGTATATATTTCCAATAACTTGTATAGAATCATCTGGATATTCTCCATTACCTTTAATGTATCGGTCTATATATTCATTTATGTTTTGTAAGTAGCAACAGTCCCTATGAAAATCCTCTCCACTTCTAACTATGAATTTGTGGCTTAGAGAATCCGAATATTCAACATCATTGAATTCTATTATGTCACCTTCGTATATTTCTTTTCCTCCAATATCTCTTTCTCCTGTGTATTGTCCTACTGTATTAGGATTTATTAAAATTGCTTCTATGCGTCTTGGCATATTCCAATCTGCAAAACTACTACTAATCATCACATGCTCTATATCTTCATCTTTTAGGCTATCCCCTAAAGGTGATACTTGTCTTTTTATGTGTTCAAAATAAGAACCATAACACCACACGTCTTGTGCTAATGTTTTTGCTCTAAATTTAATCTCTCTACTCATTTTTAGCTCTCCTTTTATATTTTTGATTATTTTATGACTAATTGTTTTATTTATCAATTATTTCATATTCTTTAAAGTTAGAATCACATAACAGAATATAAAAAGTGCAAGAAGAAATACTATTAACAATTTTATTTTCTTGAATTAATAAATAGCAATCTGCTTCTTCTGAATGAATCACTTCAAATATTTCATTGGTTTTTAATTCTTTAATTCTCATCATTACCGCCTATTTATTATTTTCTTCTATAAATCTTTTTACTAAAGGTGTTTCTTTCTTGCTAATCCATTTTAACCATGCACCGCAATCACCACACATGAGTGCTTTTTGCTGACCTCTATCATCAATAAAAACATCTATACTACCACATTTAGTGCAACAATAATTTTTCATAAATATCACCCCCGTTTACAAAATCATTATTCATTGTTTATTTTATGAAAAACAAGTACAGAATTTATCGTATTCTGTACTTCTAATATTATATTAAAATATTTATTTTGTCAATAAATTTATCCTGCTATTAACATATCTTCTAAAAATGTATTTCTGCTGAAATTTTGAGATTTTCTTAGACTTGAATTAACAACCTCCATACTTCCTATATGATAAATTAATTCTTTTGTTCTAGTAATTGCAACATATAATAGGTTTCTATCTAACATATATGTATGTGCTTTTGGTGTAATTAATATGATATATTTAAATCCTGAGCCTTGACACTTATGCAATGTCATAGCATATGCTAATGTTAATTGGTCTAATTCATTTTTGCTATATTCAATATTTTTATCACCATAATTAACAATAATACTATCATCTTTAACATTTGTTATAATACCAGTATCACCATTATATATGTCTGTTTCATTCTCTTCCGGAGTAAGTGCTTTATAATTATTTTTTATCTGCATAACTTTATCTCCCTCTCTAAATATAACAATATCATTGTTTCTTCTTGAAGATATTTCTTTTTTATCTTTGTTTTCAGGATTTACAAAAGATTGAATCACATTGTTAATTTTATTTACCCCATATTCTCCTTTATTCATAGCAGATAAAACCATTATATCATCTATTTTAACACCATTATTTAATAATTTATTATATAATCTTTCCATTATTTCTAATGATGATTCTTGAGGTGCATTAATAAATACATAATCTGATTTTTCACCATATGATTGTACTTTATCATTACTTTTTAAATATCTTTCTCCTGCTCTTATTTTAGTAGCAACATAAGATAATCCTCCCTCACCATATCTAAACACTTTTGTAAGCCTTGAAGTAGGTATTTTCTTACTTTCTAACATATCAAATGCAACATTCCCCATAGAAACCGATGGTATTTGTGCTGGGTCACCAATAAATATTATTTTGCTATCATCATCTATTGCTCTTAATAAATCTCTTAATAAAAATATATCTATCATAGAAAATTCATCTATTATAATAACATCTTGTGGTAGTTTGTTATTCATATTAAAATAAAATCCCTCTGATGGTTTATATTTCAACCCTCTATGTATAGTTGTGGCAGGATAACCACTATTTTCACTTAATACTTTAGCTGCTTTACCTGTTGGTGACATTAAAGTATATGTTATTAAATTATCATTTAACATATTCAATAATGCTTTTGTAGAAAATGATTTACCCGTTCCAGCATAACCAACCAATAAATTTAAATTATTTCTACACACATTTTTTAATATTTCCATTTGTTCTTCTGTTATAGGACAGCCATCTATTTCATTGTATTTTCTATAGTCTATATCTAATAAGGTGGATTTACTATTAAATTTTAATAATAGATTGCAGACTTCTTTTTCACACATATAAGTTTCATATTTGGCTACTCTTTTTGTAGTGTCATTATAATAAATATCATCTTCCTTTAATATATCATAAAAATGAATACTTGCTTCATTAGCCAATTCCTTTATCTTTTTATATAATTCAGTAATAAATATCCATGTATTGCCATTAGTTTCATTTTCATTTAGTACATAATTAACACAAGCTTTAGCTCTCATATAACTATTTTTCTTTTCAGGATATTTTTTCATTACAAATCCATCTGCTATTTTAAATCCAACTCTGTTCACTTTACAAAGACATTCATAAGGATTTTCTTCCATTTTCTTTTTTATTATTTTAACAGAAGAATACGCATTATATAAATTCTTTATCATAGTAAATGTCATTCCATAATCTCTATATTCATCTACTAAATCTATTAATTTAAAATTTTCTATAACCTTTATTTTTATTTTATTAAAAGTTTTTTCTTTAATTCCATATAATACATTTAAGTTAATAGGTTTATTTTTTATTATCATATTAGCTATATCAGGGTAATGTTTTAAAAGTTCATCACCTTGTCTTTTAGTACATATAGAATAGATAAATTTTGATGTGGTTTCACTATCTATTTTTCTTTTATTATCATTATGTATTCTTTTAACTTCATAATTATCATACTTGCCCTTTTTACTATATTCTAAATCTACTTTATATAAAGTTTCTTTCATTAAATCTGGCATAATACCTGATATACTCATATTCCCATACGTAGGATGTAAAATTACCTTTTCTTTATATTCATCTTTTGGTATAAAGGAATAAATTTTAAAATCTCCATTTTCATATATTTTCTTAGTTATAAAACCTTCTATTGTTATCATAATTTCATCTCCCTACATTATAACATCATAATCAGTTAATATTTCCTCAAATTCTGTTTCAGATTTTACCCATTCACCATTTTCATTTAATTTTCTCTTTGGTGATTGTTTATATGCTTTCTTTTTAATAACAGAAAACTTTCCAAATGGTTTTTGTTTAATAGTTTTTTTATAGCATTTAACATTTTCCACCTCACCAGTTTTCAAACAATATAATCTAAGTTTAGGTGTTGATTTATCATTTATTTCGCTTATTATATAAACATTTGAAGGTAAATTTTCTTTTTTTGTTACTTCATAACCTAAATATTCTTTTTCTTTTTCTATTTGAGTCTTAATATCTACAGTTTTATTCTCTACGGTTTTTTCATATTCAATTAATTCTAATAATCTTTTATCTTTAGTTTCTTGTTTTAAATTTTTATTTTTTAATTTATTCATATATTTTTCAAATATCATTAGTAATTTTTTATTTTTACCAAATTCAGAAAAATAATTTAGATATATTAATATTTCAAATTGTCTTGATGTTATAGAAGTTTCACTTTTAAAAGTATGAATTAATTCAACAAAACTATTAAATTCTTTATCTTTATATTTATTATATAATTCATCTGAAACATCCTCATTTAAATATTTTACTGATTCTATACCTTTATAAATGCTATTATTTTCTTTATTACACATATATTTAGCTTTAGAATGTCTAAATTTAGGTTGATTTATATTTATATTAAAATATTCCATTTCTTTAATTAATCGTGAGGTTCTTTCACTATCACCTATATAATAATTTAATGCAACTGTATAATATTCTAATGGATAATTTCCTTTTAAATAAGCACCATAAAGACTATCATAAGCATAAGATAAAGAGTGTGAGGCATTAAAACTATAATGAGCTGCATCTTGTATTACTTGCCATGTTTTTTCAAACCCCTCCTCTGAACCTATTTTTTTAATCCAACCTTTTATTAATTTTTCTTTTAATTCTTTAAGTTCTTTTTCTTTAAATTTCTTTTTACTAATTTTCTTTATAATATCATAAGTTTCACTTTCATCTATTCCAAGCCATACTAAATATTTCATTATAGATTCTTGATATAATAAATAATGGAATGAATCTTCTAATAAATCATCTAATTCTTTGACACCTGTTGTATATGGCTTTCTATTAATAAAATTATCTAATAAAGAAGCAAACCCCGGTCTAATTGCAGCAACAAAACTACTCATTTCACTAATTGTTCTAGGTTTGTATTTTTTAACTAAATCAGTTGCCCACTCACTATCTACTTGATTTATAGTAGAAGTTAATCCCTTTTCATAGATTTCCCATGTTTTATCATTCAGTAAGTTTTCAAATTCTTTTATTGTTGGGATTGGTTTCCCAATTAAATCAAAAGTATCTTTTATAATTCCCCAAACTGTAACTTGTAATAAATCATTTTTTAAATATTTATATTTATCACAATTATAACCATCTAATAAACAACAATATTTATCTTCACCAGAATCATCTTTTAATCTAATTAATCCAATTTCCTCTTCTATATTTTTATCATAAATTAACATAGAGCAAGGTGATTCACTCATTGTTTCTACAACACCAACAAATCTTTCTGATTCTTTAATAATATCCTTCCATTCGGAGTTATTTCTATAATTGTCTAAATCCTTAGCCACTTCATTATAAGATGATGGTGGCATATCTAAACTCTTGCAATATAATCTAAACGCACTTGATTCTTGAAGTGGCTTCCAAGATAACATCCATGCACAATGTTCTTTCCCTAATAACTCCTCTGTTGCTTTTATAAAAGGATACCTTGATACTGTATTGACGTCGACATCTGGCAACGACCTTGTTTGCAGTATTCTAGTGGTTGACATAAATCTTGTTGGGAATAATTTAATACAAGAGTCTAATCTATCTATATTTGTTAATCTCAATAATTTATTCACATAAAATGATACAGCAGAATTATGAACTATCATATTATTCAATAAATAACTTGGCTCATTTTCAACAGATATATCATATACTTTAGTTTTTGTTTTTGGCAATATTTTAACTTCTTTTACTGGTAAATAATAATAGCTTTCATCTTGAAATGTTCTTTCAAATTTCTTTTGAGAATTTTCAGAATTAGGATTTATTCTCATTTTAAAACTTTCTTTGCATTTATAACCTCTATAATCTATTCTTGCAGGTCTAACACTTAAACTATTTACACCTTTATTTGTCATTAAACATAGTATTTTATAAGCATTTAATATTGATTTAGATGTATTATCAAAATTTATCCTTTCATCTATATGACCATCAGATTTTATTAATCCTTCTATTATACCCTCAAGATTTTCTATATCTTGTTTAAACCATTTAGGATTAAATATCTTTTCTTTCCCCTTTTTAGATTCAAAAAGTTCTTTCTTAATAAAGTTTGCAAATACTTTAGACTTTATATATAATTGAGATAAATTTCTTGACTTACTTTTATTTTCATAAATATCTATGTTAAGTCTATTTGCTATTTGTTCATATATATTTCTATTATAAAAATTTTTATCAGTTTCTGAATTTATAGCAAGTCCTACTTTTCTATCATCACTAGTAGTAAATCCATCGCCATACATAAGACCTATAAATATATTAAAAATTTTATCTATTTTTATAAATCTTTTAATCTTTCTAGTTTTTTTATTTTTTATAAATTCTGCATATTCTTCTCTTGTTTTAAATGGTATATACTCCATAAGTTCTTTTAATTTTTCTGGTTTTTTAATGAATAAAGATTTTTTGCAGTCAATTTTTGCAAAATTTTCAATAATACTTTTCCCAACACCAATTTTTCCAGCAATATCTGATGGTGAATATTTGTAAGGCTTTCCTGTACTTTCAACAGTTTCATATATGTATTCATCATCATAACCAAATCCAAAATCATTATAATCATTTAAATCTATTATGTTAAATATTCTTTCTTCTATTTTCACTTTAGGGACACATACATAATCTGTTATTAACACATCTTTGGCTTGTACCCACATAAGGTTTCCATTTCTATTCACAAATATTTTATGGCTTAAAGTGCATATAGTAGGATAATATTTATCAGTACCATATAAATGTTTTATTTGCACAAGTTCTTCTTCTATATCATATGACATAGTGTTGTAAACTCTTTCAAATTTTCCATCTTTAGTTATAACCTTATCACCAACTTTTACATCCTTTATAGACTTTATAGTTGTATTTGTATGAACTAAAGCATCTTTTGTAAAACACCCTCTTCCCGTGTTTGTAATTCTTCCACCATATTTTTCTTGTCCTAATTTAGCCATTTTATAATCCAATATAAAATAATTTTCCATATGAGTATCTTTTATAATCTTCATCTCATATTTAATAGCATCTAAATACTCTTTATATTTTTCTTTAGAAATACTCTTTTTTTCTTTATCCCATTCTTTAACAATTATTTCATTTAATTCTCTATTGGGATTATCAGATACTTTAGGTAACTTAATTTCATCATTAATAAAAGTTAATTGTTCAGCATTATCAAATATTAATGTATTATTTAAGGCTTCCATTATTTCATTTTCATTTAATATACCTTGTGTTTTATATCTTTCAATTATTGTATCCGAATCAGGATAATCTAATATAAAATTATTTTCATCTTCATATTTATAGCCTTTAGCTTTTAAAAATAAATCTCTATATTTTAAATCTTCTGGAAAAATATAATGACTATCATTTCCATGTATTAACCCAATATTATATTTCTTTTTTAAGCATAATGCCTTTTTGTTCCATTCTTTTTGAACATCTTCATTATGGTTTTGGACTTCTAAAAAGAAATGCTCTTTGAATTTTTCACTTAATTCTTTTACCAATTCTTCATTATTTAATATACCTGCAACACAAGCTGATGTTATTATAAAATCATTAGGATTTAAACTCATTAATAATTCATGGTCTATTCTAGGTTTATAATAAAATCCTTCTTTATTAGCAATAGTTAATATTTTATTTAATTTTTTAGCACCATTATCATTTAAAGCAATTACAACTAAATGTTTATTACTTTTATCTTTACTAAATCTATCATCAACATAATAGGCTTCACAACCGATTATTAATTTTAAATCATATTGTTTTGCTAAAGTAGTTGCTTCAAATATATCTCCTTGCATCCCATGATTAGTAGTAAAGATTGTTGTATGACCCAACTCTTTTGCTCTTTTACAATAATCTTCTAATTTAGTTATTGTATCTATTGCTCTTACATTACCTTTATGGTCATGTTTATGGTAATTATTATATCTCAAATTAATTCCCCCTTTAATAATGACTAATTTTTATATTATACCTTCTAATTCTCTTAAAATATCATTATTTTCTCGTTTTTCTAAACAACTTTCAACTGTATATGCTTTTAATTCCTTTAAATATTCACTATAATATTTACAATGTTTCTTATATCCACATAATACATTACAATAGTATTCCTTACTTTTATCTATTCTATCTATTTCCCAACATTGCTCATCTGTATTTTTATTAGTAATCTCATTAATATCTTTACACATTTCGCTTATTAATAAATTTATATTATCTTTATTAACTTCACCATATACATAAGCATCTTCTAATACATAATTATTTATATTTAAATATTCTTTTAATGGTTCTAAGGAATTTTCATTTATAGCATCTATTATCAATACTTCTACCTTTGCTGAATCATCTATAACTTCTTTTAAATCTTTTTTTAATTGTGTTAATAATGTTGGAGTATTTACCCAATTATATCTTGTTCCTGTTTTTATAACATCATTTAAAACATAACTATTTATTATATCTGCTCTATTGTTAATATTTTCTGGTATCTTACTTATATCATTGTCTTCAATACATAAATCAATAATATTTTTTAATTCTTTGTTGCTTAAATTTGGATTATACTCTTTAATATCTTTTTTTAATTGAGTTTTTATTTTGTTTACCCATTCATTCCTTTTAACACATGAAGTTTTAATATTTTCCTTTTCTTTATATGTAACATTGACCATATGTTTTATATTAATATTTACATATTTTAAAAAGTTCCATCTAATTTTTATCTTTTTTAATGACACTCCTAATTGATGTAACCCTTCTGCATATAATAATAATTGTTTCTGCTTTTCTTTTAGTTTTTCACCTTTAAATTCTGATATACTAGATGTTTTATAATCTGTAATTATATATGTATCATTTTCTTTATGTATGGCATCTACATAACCTATAAAAACATTATTTCCAACTTCTATCCATACCTCTCTTTCTGTTAATACTTTACCTTTTACAGGTATATGATGTTTAAAGAAATGTATCATATTATCCTTGTAATTTTTAGTCATTTTATCATTTTTCTCTTCATCAGAAGAAAAGTTGTAATCAGATGTTTCTATATCTAGGAAATTATCTTCAAATTCTCCTACCATATCTTTATAATCAATTTCATTATTATAAAACTTTTCTAAAATATCATGTGAACAAGTTCCACATAATGAATAAATATTATCTTCACCTTCAAACTTTTTAATTCTTCCTAAATAATATTCATATAAACAATTATGAAATGTGCTTAATCTACTATAACTCCATATAGGAAATCTCGTACCATACTTTTTTATTATATGTTCTGGTGGTGTTAATTTTTTTCTATTTGTCATTTTTATATACCTCCTCAAACTTTCTTCTATATTTAAATAAAATACACCATTTCTTATACCCTCTATCTACTGGACTATCCTTTTCTTTTAATAAATTATATTCATCTTTTATATAACTTACTTTTGTATATTTACTAAATTGTTTGCAAGTTTCTAAAATATTCTCTTCTTCCACATCCTTATCAAATGCTATCACAACTTCACATCTAAGAGATATTAATAGCTTTTTTTGAAAGTCTGATATATTATGACAACCTACTGATACTGCATAAGGAAACCCATACATATCTAATTTCATTACAGATTTTTCACTTTCTACTACAATAACAATACCATTTTTCAATATATATTGTTTATTTAAATTGAAAGCATATAAATTTTGTGTCTTTATATATTCTGTAGGTAATAAACTCATATATTTTTTTATACCCAATTCTTTATATGCTTTAATTGTAGTTCTACCAACTAATCCAGCTATTTTAGTTGAATCATCATATTTAAAATGTGGGAAAACTATTCTTTCACTTCTAAAGTCATATCTTATATTATATTTTTTTAATATTCTTTCAGATATAATAGCATCATTTCTAATTAAATCTATATGTGGAATGTCTGAATATTGATTTAAAATATCTGCTGAATAATATATTTGTTCCTTTAATTGTTTAGGTCTTTTAATTCCCTTAAATAGAGCTAAATAATTCTTGTTTCTCTTATTGCTTATCGTTTTAACATTATCTAAACCTAAAATTTCACAACACCAAGTAATAGCTGTAGTAAATTCACATTTTAATATGAACATTATTAAATGGAATATATTAGTCTGTCCCACATAATCTTTTGGTTTAATATTTCTTGTATATGCTAAAGTAGTCAGGTATTCATCTTTATATATAATTGTTGATGAAGGATTATCTCCATCTGGTTGAGAACAACTTATATATTTACTATTATTATCATTAATATTATTCATGCCTAATGCTTCAAGAATATCTATTATTTTATTGTTTTCATATATATATTTTTTTAAATCCTTTGTTTTCATCTATTTAATCCATAGGAATATCACATATTCCAACCTCTGTATATTTTAATAATCCTAAATTCTGTTCGGCTACAATTTGATATTCTTGAGATATACCATTTCTATTCTTTTCTATAAATATAATTATATATTTTTTATTTGGGTCTAATATAACTTCTTCTTTACAATCTGTTCCCTCAATAGGTCTTTTAACTTTTATCTCATGTGTACCACCTGCATATTCATCATTCCATAATCTTCTCATCAATAAACTTACGGAAGCAACATCTATTACATTCTTTCCTAATCCTATATTATCTGATGTTAAATATCTCAAAAGCCTACTTGCCTTTTGTAATTGTAAAGTTAATATTAATGTAACATTTAGATTAGCAGGTTTTATTAAATCATCAAACTTTCTAGCATCTTCTTGTAATGATAACCAAGTTTGTTCATCTCCTCTATCAGAAGATAATTTAAATGTATCTAGTATAAACTTTGTTATTCCAAATCCACTATATTTTTTAATAATTCTCTCTGCTCTTTTTTGTGAATACATTTTAAACTCAATAAATATTATCATTCCACTATTTTCTTTTTCTAATAATATTTCTTTAGCAGTATTAATCCATTCAAACTCTTCATCAGTAAAATTACCTTCTAACCATCTACTACTATAAAAATGTTTATTATATTCATCTTTTAAAACAATATTATTAATTATATATGTTAGAAATTGTTGTTTCCATTTAATATGGTCTTGTTCATTGAGCATTATTACACAAGGTTCACCCATTTCCCAAATAGATGCCAACATAACATCTTGCATGAGTGTAGTTTTCCCTGCACCACTTAACCCGCCAATTAAATATAACTGTCCTAAGCATAAACCTTTTGTTTCATTACTTAGTATAGGAGAATTATAAGGCATACCCATATTTAAACCTTTATTAGCATTTTCTATCATTTCATCTAAACCTTCATTTAGCTTATTTGAGTTAACATCATCATTAGTATTTATAAAAACATTATTCAATATTGTAGAAAAATAATTATATAATTCGTCAATATTTAAATTTTTAATTTTATTTATATCATCTGTTCTGAAATTAAAATTATCTACAACATTATAAATTGCATCCCATTTTAAAAGTTCTTTTATATAACCATCTATATTTTTTTCATCAATAACATTGCTTACTACTTCAATAGTTTCAAATCCACCATATTCATCATAAGCTTTTTTTAATTTCTCATTATTATCTAAATAAACCTCAACATCTACAGAATTAAATGATTTAATATCTTTTTCTGCTAACTTTCTTCCTATGCCAAAATAGAACTTCCATATAGGAGATTTGAATTTATCTATTGTCAAATCAATATAATCAAAATATAATTGTGGATTTGACCAAAAAGTTCCTACAATTACTCCTTCTATATTTAATGTATTATCTTTAATTATTTTCTTTATTTCATCCATTTCATCATCTCCTTATAATAAATCTTTTAATAAATCAACTAATTTATTATCTGTTTTACTTTCCATATTATTTTTAAATGTTTCTTTCTTGTCATCTATTTTTGTATTTATATTTTCATTTATTTCTATATCTTTTGTATCTTTTAAAGTTCTTAAATATCTTTTATAAACATCATTTATAGCATTGTTTACAATTACCATAATATAATTAAATTTATGTTTTTCATCATTAAATGTTTTTCCATGTATTGCTGCCAATATATCTTTTTTCTTAAATTTAAAAGTAAATAATATTACTTCATATGGATAGCCTCTATTAACCATTTGTTTATTTCTAACAACATATTCCCCATTTCTTAACTGTTTTAATATCCTAACTTGAAATGGACTTAAATTTTGACATTCTCCATATCCCAATATTTCTTTCTTTACATATTGGTATAAATCATTCCATAATTCATTTTCCTTATCTTTGGCTCTTTTTTCTAATTCCCTTTGTTTTCTTGTATCATTAAACTTTTTATAACAATTATTACTTTTATGAAATTTTCTATTTAATTTGCCTACTTTTTCAATTTGAACATCATCTTTTAAAATTTCTTTTTTACAATGCCAACATTTATATACCAATCATTGACTCACCTACTTTAAAAATAAGGACAATATATTTCTACATTGCCCTTAAATAATCATTATGCTATTTTCTTTAATTCAGCAACTACTTCTTTTAATCCATCAAAGTTTTCAGGCTTTTTATAACTATCAACATTATGTTTTGTTAATAGCTCTTTTACCTTTGTTATGTTATTTTTATCTTGTTCTTTTAACTTTTTAAATAAAGTTTCAAATTCCTCAACCAAAGTATCAAAATCCTTTGCTTCATTTTCCATAGCTTCCATATTGCTTTCTATGGTCTTATCATAATTTGTTTCTACAGTTTCTAATTTATTATTATTTTCTATGTAATCTTTAAATAAATCATATGATGGATTTTCAATGATTGAACCTAATTTTAATGTTTCTGTTGTGTCTTTTTCAACTTCTGCAAAGAATTTATATTCACCAGTTGCTAAATCTTTTTCTTTATAAAATCTTAATATAACATCAAAATCATGGTTAGAATTTTTTCTTAAAGAAGGTTTCTCACCTACTTTTATGTTATTTTCTCCTACTTTTTGCATTATATCTTCTTTATGAGCTGTTGAAATAATAGTTACTCCTTTGGCACTTGCTTGAGCTTTAATCAGCTTTAATCTACTTGCATTTAATTTAATTTTTCCATATCCTCTTTGAGAAACTATTGAATCATCAATGTTGCCTTTTTTCTTTTTTGCTCTTTCTTCCTCAACTTCCATACAAGCAACTTGCATACCTTCATATATATAAGTTTCAGAATCTATCATTAATGATTCACATTCGCCACTTTCAATTACTTCATTTATAACTTGTAAGCTATCATAATAATTACTTGTGTCTGCCACTGCAATCAGATTCTTTCCTCTTTCAGTTCCTTCGTAAACACCTAATTTGGATTCAGCATCTATTGCAGCCAATTTAGGAAAACCTAATCCAAATATTGATTTTCCTGAACCATCAACACCATAAGCTAATATTTTTAATCCTTGTCTTCTACCATTTTTTCTTGGCTTTCTTAATAAACCCATATTCTTAATTCCTCCTTAAATTAATGACTAATTATTTATTATAAATTTTCTAATTCATTTAATAAATCGTTAACCTCTTCTTCTTCAACTTCAACCTCTTCTATTATATCTGTTTCCTTACCTTCTAAATCATCAGGTGTATAAGTGTCATCATCCATATCCCATAATATTTTTTCATCAACTTTTTTAGATGAAGGTCTTATAATTTCTAATTCATCTATAAATTCTCTATTGACATATGTTTTCATAACTTCTTCTTCTGTATATAGACCAGATGCTATCATTTCAAGAGCTTCTGCGTTTAAATCATCTTTTGTCACATTGCCTTGAATCATTCCGCTTCTAAATCTACCTTCCAGCTTTATTCTTCTAATTTTACCTTCATCTACCGTAAAAAACTTTTTGAATATTCCCATTTTTGCTTCTTTATTTTCTGCGTTAACAGGAATAATCATATCTAAAGGCAATACTTTATATTCTTTTTTTTCTTTAATATATAGCTTTGTATGTAATTTTACTTTTCCTTCATTTGCTTTTGTTTCATCTAAACAATTAGATTCTAATAAAACATTTTGAAAGAATTTAAATTCTAAAGGCATTTTTTTATCTTCTTCTTCATTATTGGTTAAAATCCAAATAGATTGTAACTCAAAATTCTTAGATATATTACCATTATATTCATTAAATTTTAATGTTCCTTTAATATGTATCTTTTGGGTACTTGCTAATGGCATTATTTTTTGTAAGAAAGCTATAGCATCATAAGAATCTAAAAATTTTTCATATTTCCATGCCATATATTCTTTACCTTTATCATCTTTAACTAATTCTTTTTTATAACCAACTTTAATAAAACTTTTTTCATTAGCTCTTTTAATTAATTCTGGATTAGTTCTATCACCAAAAGCTACTTCTAAACTAGAATCTGCTATTGACCTAGCATATATTGTTTTTCCATTTTTAATATCATATCCACTTTGTATTCTTACAAACATAGATTGTCCGTTATTACCCTCTATTTTAGGATTAAAGATATTCATAACCCAGTTTGGATTATTCTTTCCTCTTTCGCTCATAAGGAAAGTTTTATCATCTACTGTAACGTTTCCTACTATGTCAAATGTTCCAAAAGTTTGTGGTTTTTGTGTTGTTTCAGTTGCCATATTTTACATCATTTCCTTTCTATTATTATTTATATATAAATGAACATATAGTTTCTCTGAACTATCTTTAATGTTATTTTCATATTAAGACTAATTGTTTATTTAATATAATCCCAGCAATAACCTAAATTGTTATACTTACTTTCTGAATTACAAATAATTTTGTTATATTGTTTTCTTTCTTCATTAGTTCCTTTTATTAATCCAGCATCTATCATTTGGATTCTTGTTAACACCATATTAATAATGGTCATTATATATTTTCCTGCTCTATATACAAGATTAACTTCTGTTATATTCTTATCTTTAATTTCTGCTCTAAATTTCTTTAATTCTGCTTTATTATTTAATATTACTTTTTCCATACCTTTTCTTGTATTAATTTCTATATTCATTTTATACCCTCTCCTCTTTTTTGAAATAATTATTCATTCTTTATTTAGTGCATGGATTTTTATTTCTTGTCATTCTATTTTCTTCTCCTTTCCTATCACACATAATATTATATAATGTATTAAATACCATGTCAAGTATTTTATTTTTCCTCATTAACGCTCTAAATTCTCTATATTTATAAACTTATTTTTACCTTTTTCTATTTTACTTATATTGTTCCAAATGTTTGTTAATTCATTATGTAAACTTTGTAGCTCTTTATCATTCCAAAATATATTTAAATAATATTCAACCATTTTAAGTCCTTTTGCACCATGTAAATTAAATACTCTTAATTTAGTTATATTGTCTATTTCTTTAATATTCTGTACCCACAAAGTCATGGCAATAAATTTAAACTCATTTATTTCTCTAAAAATAATCATCTTTATCTTCCCCCCTTTTTATTAAATCTGAAATTTGCTTATTCCCTAGATACTTTTAATAAATTATCAATAAAAAAATTAAAACTCTTATTTTATTTTTATTTTTAATACAATAAAGTAAAAAGTTTTAATTTTTAAAAGTTTACATATTTCCAAGGAATATCTTTACAAAGCCATACATTATTTTCTGATAAATAAAATTTATAGCCATCTTTAATCATTTCTTCTGTGTCAATTTTTAACACAATAGGTTTTCCATGTCTTTTTCCAACAGCTATAGCTGTTTCTTCATCTTTAGATAAATGTACATATAACCTATCCATTTTATTTATTCCAGTCTTTTTAATACTTTCTAAAAACCTTTCTGCTGTACCATGATATAAAGTTTTTGGTGGAACTTTTTCTTGAAAATCTATACAAACTTCTATTGAATGTCCTTGATTCGCTCTTATTTTTGTATGGTCTTCATTAAAACTATATCTTTGCTTATCATCTTCTTTTACTATTCTTTCTAATGTGTTAATATCTATAACTTTTTCTACTTTATTTATTCCTTCTATAAGTTCACTAACATTAGCCCATGCACCTTGTTTTTCTATAGTTATTCCTATTTTTTCTGGCTTATGGCGAAGAATTAAACTTATAAATCTCCCAAGAGATATATCATCTTCCTTTTTCATATTTATCATCTCCATTTCTTTATTTATTTTTATATTGTATCATTAAAATTTTATCTATTAACATAATATTTACTCCTATCACTTTTTTTGAATGTAAATGCAAATATATTCTTTAAATTTTAATCTGCTTATTTCTTTTTCTATCATTGTTTCTAATTCATCACTTGTAAGACCATGAACAGTAAATTTTAATGCTCCATATAAAAACCTTCTAACTTCATGTATATCCATATAATTATCATTAACATAGGCTAATTTTTCTACTTCATATCTAGCTATTTCACATAAAGATGGCTCATTATATTGGCATCTTATATCTTCTAATACCTTAAACTGTATATCTGCATTGGGATATTTTTTAAATAATTCATTTAATATACTTCTATTATTTATGACCGTATTATTTATAAGTGTAAGTAGTTTTTTTCCATTTTCATTATACATATTTTTACTCCTTTATTTATTACTTATTTCTTTTTCAATCTCTTCTTCACGCCACTTAAAAGTTAATAATTTTGTAGTGTTCTCTAAAATATCTGATTTAGAATATTTTTTATCATAAGCATTATAAAGAATTTCAGTAGCCGCCATTATTACATTTATTGCTTCTACAATTGCCTGTCCACCTGATATGTCATTTTCCACCTTGACTTCAATATCATTTATACCAATACTATTTACTTTTATATTTATCATATTTATCTTCCTCCTACTTTTAATATACATACAAGCAAATATACTCTTTAAATTCTAACTTGCTTAGCTCTAAGTCTATTAAAGCTTTAAATTGTTCTTCTAATAATTTGGGATGTTCATTATAGATAAATTCTTCTAATTTATCTATACAATCTGATTCATCCAAATATTCATCACCTAATACAGCCCATTCTTCAACTGTACATATGTCTATAGAACAATCACAAGCTTTGTTCCAATATTCAGGTACTATTTCATTATTTGCCATAATTTTTATTTCTGCTTTTGGGTGTTCTTTTAATAACTTTTCTAATACTTTTCTACTAAAATTCATAATTCCTATCTCCTTTTCTAGTCATAAGTATTCTATTAGAAATTTATTCTTTTATTTTTGAATTCAACTATTCGGTAAAATCGAATAGTTGAGGTTTTCATCTAACTTTACTCCCTCTAAATAAATTCCTCCCATTCCAGGAGCTACACTTTCAATTTCAACATCACAGTCTTTTAAAAAATCAAGTAAATCTTCCTTGCTCATACTAGAAAACATATTACTTAATTTCTCTTCTATATTCATTATTCACCTTTAAATTTAATTCCATCTATATCAAATATTTGCATCCAACAACCTAAACAATTACTACTAGTAGAGCAATAATTATTTTCTTTAACCTTATCTTTTAATTCATCATAATTGCTAGGGCAGTCATAAAAACCATAACAACTATTTAAATTATGTTGAATAATATTAATCATTTCATCTCTAGTTAAGAATAATTTAACTATTTCCCATTTATAAGATAAATCGTCATTAATTGTTTTATTTAATAGAGCTATAACAAAATTAGCCTTCTCTTTTAATTTATCTAATGAAATTTTATACCCAGCTTCAGATAATGTTTCTTCCATTTTTTTATCCATTGCCTTTATACTTATTTCACCATTATTAATATTTATATTAGGCATCCAATCTGTTTCTTTTCTAATATAATCTATTAAAGGCTGAGATAATTTTTTAACTTCTTCTAATTGTTTACTTGTTAACATCTTCAATCATTCCCTTTCTCTTTATTTTTAAACTTAGCTTTAATAACATTACTTTCATCAGTAACTTTTATATATTGTATAGGTAAAATATCACATATGGCTTTACACATTTCTATAAACCATTCAGGAAGCTCTGTTATACATTCACCTAAAAACTCTAACTCTCCCCATATAAACCCTATTGGTATTGCCACTATTCCTCTTAATACTTTAATTAAACATTTTAGCTAATATTTAAAGCTTTTTATATGCAGATATTTGTTTTTACCTATAGAATATAATTTATAATCTGGATATTTTTTAATTTGTTTCTCAAAGAATGTCCTATTCATCTTCATTGTCGTCACCTTCTTTCTTTAAAGATACTTTATCTTTTTTATTTTTCTTTAAGAATAATTTATCCATTGTAACATCATCTATATGATTAGGTATATAAGTGAATAATTCTAAAAAGCATACTATTATATTAATAACTGGCAATAATAGAACAAAAATCATCATTGCACAATCATCACCAGTTAAATATTTTATAATACTAGATTCTTTTCTTTTATAATTCCAACCATATCTAATAGTGAAATATGACATTATAAGACCTATTATCCATACTATTAAACAAATCATTGATATTTTATTCATTGTTTCCTCTTCCCTACCTTAATAATATTTTAAATACACATCTTTTGGCGGTAATTTATCTTTTATCTTTTCAAAAGTAGTTAATTTACCAATTCCAAACACATCTTCATAAGGTCTTGAAGCTAAAATTTTCCATTTTCTAAACATATGATTAATAGCAAATATATCATATATAGTTATTTCTTTATTTAATAGTTTATTAACTTCTCTCTCTGTAACCCTATTAAGAATGTACTTTGATACTCCTCTAAATTCATAACATAAACAAATATATAAATATTTCTCACTAATGCAGGTAAATATTATAGGTTCAGTTTCATACATATTATATATATCTTTTATGTATAACTTTTCATAATTATCAAATGTATTAATTATAAATGGCTCTGTTTTATCTATTATCAAAATTATCACCCTCAATTTTAAAATTAAAAACTCCATTTTAATATTTATAATTGTTTTATCTGCTCCACAATGCTATGGCATTGCTCTTCACAAAATTCTTGAGTCTTGAATGGTTCTTCTAGTTCTATCAATGAACCTAATATAAGTTCTTGTTTTTTTATAATATCGACTTCTCTTTTAAATCCATATTTCCTTAATGCTTTTATATCTATTCCATCTCCAAAGTGAGCACAATCAAATCCAAAATACCAATATTCTTTATTTGCTTCACCCAAAAATCCACTATAAGTTAATCCTCCATGACAATCTATTTCATCTATATACTCTTCGTAATTTAAACCATACATATGATGTCCTTTTGGAACTCCTACATAACCACATCTATGCCCCATTGGCATAAAAAGAACTTTACATTTAAAATCTCCGTCTTTCCATTCTTTCTCTATTATTTTACTCATTCTCTATTCCTCCTATTTTATCTTGCAAAATTCTTATTTAGATAAATTATTTTTTCCTAATTTATCTTTTACTAATTTAGAAATTTCATATTTAGTATATTTATACATTTATCCCTCCACATACCATTTACCATTAAGAAATATCTCAGCTAAATCACTTGGTTCTCTAAACCATTGCCCCAATTTAAATATTAAATAATCTAATGTTCTTGGTTTATCTAATAACTTCTTTTCTTTTTCTATCAAAAGTTCATTAATTACATTATCCAATTTTTCATGTTCTACTTTAACTTTTGTTTTTGGATTCTCTTTAACAAATAATAATACATCTTTAAAAGAAAAAAGTGGGATAGATGGTTTATGCTCTACTTTAATTACCTTTTTAAACTTCATATTTAGTACAGTTGAATTTAAATTTAAAGTAGTATAACCATCATTAGCGACTAAATATTTAGAATTGTGTTTAGTTATTACTACCCATAATACTCCAATTTCATCTTTAAATTGAGTTCCTACTTCACTATTCAAAACTTCAATAATATTATATTTTTTCATTATTATCCTCACCTCTATATATTCTAATTGCAGTATCCATTCCTTTATGCTTTAATGTGGCACTTATTATATGATATTTCTTTAATTTCTCATTAAATTCTAAATTCCTTATTATTCTATTTTCTATCTTCTTCTTTAAATTCTTATCTTTATAAATGTCATAATCTTTATCTTGTTCGGTGCTAAAAGGAATACTTCTATAGAATATCTTTCCTTTAACCTTATACTTAATTATTCCTTCATAAGAATAGTCATAAGAATTATATATTAATGCTTTTTCTGTATAATAAAATTTATAATTTATTTGCTTATTTTTATCAATAAATCTGCTAATAATCATTTAATTTTCATCCTTTTAGTTAAATAATTTTACTATTTCTTTATGCTCTATATTATTTATAATTGTTTTTTCTATCACAGCACTTAAAGTTCCATTTTTATATAACTCGTTATAATATTCATAACAATCACTATATCCTTCAGGGAAACTAATCATATAAATAGAATGATTTAAAAGTTTTCCTTTGGGTTTATATTTAATTTTTACATCATAGTAATCTCCAAACTCCATAAGACTTTCTTTTCGTATAGAAAATTTGTATTTATAAGTTTTGTTCTTATATGTAAAACTCCCCTTAATCATTTTTCTCTTCTCCTTCTAATAATTCCTTTAACTCATTTCTACATTTCTTACATAAAGCAATACTGAAACCTGCTATTCCAATTTCCTTTATTTCTTCTTCTGCATTGCAGTTATTGCACACTCTACAGATACACCAAGTCTTTTGGAATTTAATCATTTTCTTCCTCCAATATCTCTTTTACTTCTCCTGTTTTAAAGAAGTGTTCTAACTGTAACAAGCCTTTAGCATTATTTATATTTCTGCTATTATCAATACAGATGTTCCCATGTAATTTGCAATTATCTCTCTTATAGAAAGGACAATAGGTGCAACTTTGTATATTTAATTCTTTTATTCTTTCTGCTAACTCTTTAACTTCCATTTTTACACCTCCTAAATGATTAAATATGTTAGTACCAGAGCTTGAAGTTTTAATTCCCTTCAAGCCCTTTATCAAATAATAAATCTATAATTTTATTTTTTTGCTCTTCATTTATTTCACTGCCTGCTGCTTTTAGGTGTCCTCCCCCATTAAATAATTTAGCAAATTCACCACAATCTACATCTTCTTTAGTAGTTCTATAACTAACTGTATTTTCCCCTATCATGGCAATTAAATCATATTGTGGGTTTAGTTCTGATAATCTGTTCCCTAATTCACTTTGATATTGGTTAGCAAAAACAACTCCAACATTATAATCTCTTATAGGACAACCAATAATTTCTTTATTTTTCTTTTCTATGTATTTATCAATCTTCTTTTGTTGATTTTCTAATAAATAAGAGTAATCATGTATTAAGAATTTAACATTAAAATTATTTTCTTTTAAAGAAGAATAAAACTTATCATATCCCAATATATAAAATAAATCATTAAGCTTTTTAGGTGTATCATCATTATACTTCTCTTTCCATAGCCAAGTATCATATCTCTTAACTTGTTTTACAAAATCATGTATTTCCCTAAAATAATTCCAATCCTCAACACAACCATCTGATGAAACTAAAAAATTAAATAATAATTCTGTCCCACTTGTTTTCTCAAAACAATTATTAACGCATACATTTGCCCAATCATACTTATTCAACCATTCTGCTGTTGGATGGTGGTCTAACAACACTAATCTTAAATCTTTTGTTTTGTCTATTAATTCAGCTACTTCTTCATTAACAGAAATATCTGTTATAAAAGTGCATCTATAATTTTTATATTCTCCACTTAAAATATAATTTTTGACAATCTCATTATTTTCTTCATAATTCATATTAGTTGCTATAACTGTTGATTGACTTACTAACGCTTTCATTACAATATTGCAGCCATACCCATCTAAATCGGTATGGCTAAATAATCTTATTGTTGCCATATAATTTACACCTCATTTTTTTATTCTATATCATCAAATATAATAGGTATATTTGTCTTAAATGTATCTAATATCATATAAGCTATTTCTCTCATTTGAGGATGTGCAGCTTTATCACATCTCATCTTAAAGAAATGTCTCCATTCTCTTAAATTCATAGTCATTACTAATTCAGTCTTAATAGAATTAGGTAATATACTTCTAGCTTCTTCAGGAGTCCATTCATCATCTTTTATTAAGATAAAGTAATTATCTTCAATACTTTGCATTGCATTTATCCAATCAAATTCACCTTCTAAAAGATTTTCTGAATTTTTATATGTTTTATCTTTAGCATACTTATTTAAATCATCTAAATTATTAATAAACCAACATGGTTTTATAAAAGTTAATTCATTACCAAACTTGTTATTTGCATAATTACAATATCTTGTACTTTCTTGACTATAACTAGCCAATCTATGTCTTACTATTTCATGACTAACTCCTCTATCACATATAATTCTTACAGATATACTTACATGTTCTAATACAGATTCATGCTGTCTATTAATAAGATTAGATACAAACTTTTCAGCTGACCCTTCTTTTATATTACCTTCACTTTTATAGCATACACGACCTATTCTTTCTATCTTTTTTAGTATCTCTTCCCCATTTATATTATCTTCGAGCATTATATATGGCTCTATTATTCTCATAATTATTTCTCCTCCTTGTTAACTGGGAATCCATATAAATCTTCTACAATTCTTATCTTATTATCAGTAATAATTACAGAAGTATATGGGTTCTCTTTTTTTAATAAAGTTGCTATTTCTTCTCCTAAATTTTTAATATTCTCTACTACATTCTTTTTCATTGATTATCTCTCCTTATTTTTTTTAATCTATTTATTATACAAATAACAATATTAATTCCCATTAATGCAATACCAACAACTATAATAATAGTTAATGATAATGTCCAAATTACAAAACAAATAGGAAAACAACCAATTGTTATTAAGGTAAGCACTATTAATCTTGCTAATCTTCTTATGTTATTTCATTCATTGTCTTCTATTTCTTCATCTTCATCATCAGAAACTTTTACTAGTTTCCATGTTAGTATTCCTATTGCTAACGTAACTATTGCTAATCCTATTAACATTACATCTTTTCCTCACTTTCTATATATTCTTTCTTTAATTTTTGCTTTAATCTACTTCTACTTAATTTTCTAAGCATCTTCTTATCTTTAGCTTTAGTTTTAGGCTTATATGACACATACTTATCATATATGTCATAAGTCATAGCAATATCTGAATTATTCTTTTTAAATAAATCCATATTATATTCCTTTTTATTAATTTCTTAATTTTTGATTATCCATATATAAATCATCTTAATCATTTTTATATTTCTTATGATGACTAATTATTATTTTAAATATTGTTTCTGCAATAATTAAACCACCATAGATTAATACCAACATTATGCCTATAACTATTACATTTAATATATCTCTATTCACTACAAAATATCACCTCCTTTCCCATATGGTTATATTAAAATAATTTTAAGTTTTTAGGTGTTCTAAATATTCTATCTTTTGGATAATTTTCTATATATGGCTCTGATAAAGTGTCACCTTGTGCTACTATTGCATCAACACCCATTAAACTTAATTGGATATAAGTCATATAAACGCATAAAATGTTTAAGTCTTGTGCTACTACTTTCATGTTTATTTGATAATTAATTCCTTTATCAAATAATAATTTGGCAACAGATATTATCATTCCACCAGCACCACAAGTAGGTTCATATAAACTAAATGTTTTTTTTATTTCTATATCTTTTAAAGTTAACATTGCATTTAACAACGATACACTAAATGGAGTAAAACATTGTCCCATTTTCTTTTTATCAGCAGAATTATTTAATCTCATAAATATTTCCCCTAAATAATCCCATCTATCATTTTCAAAAGCATCTAAAAGTTTGCCATATAAATTAAAAATTACTTTTATTTCTTTTTCTGAATATTTCTTTGCTAATTCCTTAAAAATTTTTTCTCTTCCTTCCCATATATCATTATGGATTAAATAACAACCATTTTGAATTGAAATAGCACACATAGTTACCCAATCAGAAAATATTTCAAATGAGCTATGTTTTCCACTAATCTTCTCAATGTCTTTTACAATTTCATTTATTATTTTCTCACTCTTCATAAAAACACTCCTTTTTTTGTTTGTTGTTTTAAATTATGACTAATTGTTTAATAGGCAAGATTATAAAACAACTACCTATTACATAATTATTCTATCATCTTGCCTATATATTGTCAATAAATTATTAGTAATTTTTTATTTCTTTGATATGTATTTCCATTCTAGGATTATCTTTATCATATCCTAACCACAATATAAGTGGATTAAGTACAAAATAACTATCATCTTTAAGCACTCCTGCTTCTACCATAGCATCTAAAAAGAATTTAGGTGTCATATTGTCATTATCTGCTCTTCTTTTGGTTGGCATATAATATTTAAAAGTAATCACACACTTTTCTATATTTAAATTAGCCAATCTATAATAATTAATTAGCCACACGCCATACTCTTTCCATTGTTGTTTTAAATTGTTCATGCTGGGTCTTCTAAGAATAATCCATTTATTTAAGCTTGGATGCCAAGGTTTTTCTATTATTCTTTTCTTTCTTTTCTTATACTTTTTAAAATAATATTCATCATAATATTTATTTAAAGTTTCATCGTCAGAGATTATTTTATATTCCATTATCTAATTCGTCCTTTATATCAATCCATATTTATGATGTAATATTGGATTAATCTTTTTTAATTCTTTAGTTATTCTTTTCTTTAAAAGTTCATCTCTATTTTGAAATGTATTATTTACAAATTCTTCTTCTCTTCCTAATTCTATATAAAACCCACATTCATCTAGCATTTTTACAATAATATCTGTTTTATTAGCCAAATCTATAATTTCTGTTATATCTGTTGTTTTCATTATTAAATTTCCTCCTTATTCTTCTTTTCTTCATTTTTAAATAAATTTAATATAAAATCTCTACCTTTACCAGTCCATTTAGTGCTATAAACAATAATTCCATGGTCATTTATCATTTGCTTAGTAGAAGTATAACCCAATGCCGCATATTTAGCATATGGTATCCAGGTATTGTTTCTCTTATATTGTATCTTTTTAATATATAATATTTGATTTAATTTTTGTGCTGAATTTATTCCCAATTCTTTAGCAATTTCAGATGTTGTATAAGTTTTACCAGTGTGTATTAATAAATCTCTTTTTTCTTCTGCATCTTTCTTTTCTTCTATAGCAATAGCTTTTTCCTTTTGTGCCTTTTCTCTAAGTATTTTTTCTTCTTTAAGAGCTGTTAATATACCAATCATATAATCTGGGTCTGCTATAGTCTTTTCTAACATATTATCTGTCATATATACTTCATGCTTTCTTATAGAAGGTAATACTTCTGAAGTAACCCACTTTTTAAACTTCTTTGCATTTGGAAGTTTACTTGAAAGTATTAAACTGTATAAACCACTTTCATTTATTAAAGTTGTTTGAGTTTTTACCATCTTCCCATTTTGGGAATGTGCTATTATTTCTTTGATTTTATCTTCTTCATCAACATGAACAGATACAGCCTTACTTGAATTACTATATCCTAATATTTCTGCAACATCTTTGCCTACAAACCAAGGTTCATTATTAATTAACATTGTTCTTACTTGTCCAAATTCTTCATTTTTGAAAATTTGAATTTCTTTACTCATTCTTATCATTTCCTTTCTCTTATATAAATTAAGTCATTATGACTTTATTGTTAAATTTATATTTATTATATTCATCATTTTTTATGCTTTGCTATTATGTCAACTCAATAAATTTGTAATTTCTTAAATACTTTCATAAATATCATTCTCCTTTCATTTTATTTATTTTAAATGCTCACCACCCTATTTTAATTAATTTTATGAGTTAGATATGCAAATTTAACTATTTTTACAATCTATTAATTGTTATAATTTTCAGAACTTTTATTTACTCTTGAATACTCCGTTTTTCTCTATTTTTCAAGCCTAATTTTCTATTAAAATTGGTATTTTAACAGATGAAACTAATAAAAATTTTTTTATAGATAAATATAATAGAATTCAATCTTTTGATATTAAAGAAAATTATATTCAATGGGATACTAGTGGCAAAAGAAGTAATTCACAACAAGATAGGGCATATTATCAAGATAAATTATCTCCAACATTATCATGTTGTAATTCTAATGGTGATAAATCTCAAGTTATTTTAGCAAATAAAGAAGATATTAAAGAAAAAAATTTAACAACTGATTATAGAATAAGGAAACTAACACCAAAAGAATGTTGGAGATTAATGGGATTTAGAGATGAATGTATAGACAGAAGTATAGAAATAGGAATTTCAGATTCTCAATTATATAAACAAGCAGGTAATAGTATAGTTGTTAATGTTTTATATTATATATTTAAAGAATTATTTAAAAATCATATAATTTATAAAAATAATTAAAAATATACTATTCGATAACACGAGAAAAATCGTACCTTATAAATTGAAATATTCCATTAAAATACCAAATTCCTTTTTATTAGTTTCTTCTAATATTTTTTCACCATCTAATGTAGTTATAGTAGGAGCAATTCCGTTCGTTAAATATACTCTATTAGCTTTTTCAAAATTACCTTCAACTTCAATAAAAGTAGTTATAGATTTATCAAATTCATCTGTAGTAATATTAAGTATTTCTTTTAATTCTCGCCATATTTCTGAATCTGGAATTGAAAAACATTTATCACTTCTAAACCAATGTTCAACTTTTGTTAAAGGTTGGTGTAAGATTCCTGATACCTGTTTATTAGATAATCCTATAGCTTTTTTGCTGCCCTTTAATATTGTTTTTAGTTTTTCTATATCTACTGGGTATTTTCTTAATTTAACTATTTGTGGTATATCTAATTTGATTATTTTATTGTTTTCTAATATTTGTTTTGGTTGTTTGTAATCTGTCATAAGTAATGTAGACATTATTCCATTTATACCATAAGTTTTATCTCTATCTCCTATTGTTCTAAAATCTGGTGCAGTAGTTCCAACTATATTTAATTTATTTCTATCCATATCTTCTATATTATTTCTTTTAAATCTATTTTGAATTTCTTGACTTAAATAATATTTATTATCAACATTTTCTTCTAAAACATCTTTTAATCTTAATCCGCTATCAAATCCTTTAGGGAAATTAAAATTTTTATCGTCTACATCATTCCTAATACATATAACATATATCCTTTCTCTATTTTGTGGAATTCCATAGTCTTTAGCATTTAAACAAATAGGTTGCTCATTTTCTTTCTTTGGATAATAACATTCATATCCATAACCTTCAATTTCATTAATTATGCTATAAAAATCATTTATAAATTTCTTCCCTATTAAATTTTTTACATTTTCTATCATTATGTATTTTGGTTTTTTATGTTTAATTATTTTTATTCCTTCTACATATAAACCACTTCTAGTCTTATTACCTTCTTTGTCAATCATTCCCTGTTGTTTTCCAGCAATTGATAAATCGGTGCAAGGAAAGCTCATATTAAATAAATCAAAATTGGGAATGGCATCGGGATTAATTAAACTTATATCACCTAAATTATTAGTGGCAATACAGCATTTATATAACAATTCTAATTTGTCTTTTTTCATTCTAGGGATAGAAGTTTTATTTTTTTTAAAATCATATCCTATATTTCTATTTATAAGATAATCTCTCATTGTTTCTACTTCTAAAGGTTCTATTTTACTAATATTTATTTTATGTACTGCTACATAAGAGATGATAACATCTACATCTATTTCTGATATTCCAGTTAATTCAACTGGTGCTCCTAATTCTTTTAATGATTGATGTAATGCTCCAATTCCAGCAAAGCTATCAAATAATTTTACTGGTTTCATATTAAAATTATACTTTATTAAATTATCATTATTAAATTCTTTCAATATATTGCTCCCTTTTTATTTATAAAATAGTTCTTTTAAGGGAACACCAAAATACAAATAATGATGTTCCCTTTTATAAATTATTATTAATTGTTTATTTTTCTGTCTGATTTTTTTATTTGAAAATATTTATGTAAGTCATCTTTAAATTTTTCTATAGCTTTTTCACATATCTCTCTTGAACTGAAACTTACTACTCCAAAACCAATGTATTTTTTTCTTGAAAAATCACAAAATATCGTACCATCATTAATATAAGCTATTCGATATATATATGGTTCTTGGTTTTTCTCCCATTCATTATTTTCTTTAGCAAACTTTTTTAATTTAGCATATAATTTAACACAAAAAGCCATATCTTCAGCTTCTTTTTCTGTTTTAACACAATTTCCTATTTCATATGCTTCCTCATCAAACTTATCACCTCTCCAATGGTATGTATCAGGTCTAGCATTAAATCCAACACAAAAATACCTTTTATTCTGTTTAGGTTTCCATAATTTATTTTCTTCCTTATCTAAAATATCTTTTTGCTCTTTTAATCCATTTAATTCATTTTGTAAATCATTAATTAATCTTTCTGTATTTTCAATCTTCTTTTCTAAAACTTCTTTTTTATCCATTTTTAATTCTCCTTTTATATTAATAATTAACTGCTTCTTCTCTAGTGATAAAAAAATGTATCCCTGTAGCACATTCTTCCCATCTATCTTCATTAAAGTCTTTGACTTCTAATACATCTCCAACTTTATAGGTGAAATCAAAGTCTGTTTGGGAATGTGCTATTGTTCCCTCAGAACATTCTGTCCCATCTAAATAACTTATTGATAATACTTTAACTTTACTACATCTACATTTCCTACTAGTAGCACTTGAACGTAAACTATCTTCAGTTATTTGTAATTTAATTATAACTGGGTGCGGTGACCCAATATTCATATTAGTTACGGTATAATCGTCAGATAATGTATCTGGAACAAAAATATTAGCTTTCTTGAATCCTATAAAAGAGCCTTCTTCTGGACATTGTAGAGAGTAAAATGAAGTACATGGATTTGTTGTAATATTCTCTAATTTACAATCTCTTATTTCAGCTCTTGAAAGATTTGCTCCTGCTAAATTAACATTAGTTAAGCTACAACTTATAAAGTTACTATTTACTAAATTTGTCCCATAAAAAGACGTATTTAAAAAATCACAACACTCAAACAATGTTTCCTCAAAATCACTAGAAGAAAATACTGTATTCAACAATTTACAATTCTTGACTTTCATTGAGGACATATCACAATCACAAAACTGAACTTCTGACAAATCTCTATTTTCAATACTTAAATATGATAAATCATAGTTTATTAAAATTAATTCATGCCCTCCTTTTAATTGCTCATTTAACCACCTTTCATGCTCATCTATTAATCTATCTAATTCCTTTTGACTGATTTTCTTCATTTTTTCACTTCCTTTTATAAATAACAAAATACCAATGTAGCAACTAACAATATCAAACTACAAAATATCATTTTATTATATTTAGCATCTTCTTTTTTACAAATTCGCTTAATAGTTTCATCTATTATTCTTTTATCCTCTGGCAAAACTAACATACTATCTAGTCTTCCAAAATCTTGTGATAGTTGGTCTAAATTATTTAGCAATTCTTTATTAGTCATTTTTCTTTTATTATGTTTTCCTATGTATCTATTAAACATTATTTTCATCTCCCTTATTTGATTTACTATCTATTTCTTTTATTTTGTTTTCTATATATTTAGCAATTTCATAAAAATCGCACTCTTCATTCCAACCAATTATAGTGTTAACTCTTACTAATTTAGTAGTAAGAACTGAACCTTTATAAAGTATTAATGGATTATACTCTCTCCATAAATAGTCTTGTTTCATTAATTTCCAAATATCAGTTTTAAGAAATTTCTTCTTATCATAAATACCTTTCTGTTTATTGTAAATTATTATCTCTATACATTCTTCCATAATCTCACCTCACTTAATTGTTATTTTCATCTATTATGAATAAATCTTGAACATAATTAAAAATTTTCATAACTGTAATATTTCCCTTAATATCTATTAAGACATCACCTAAATATCCTCTTTTTACTTTAAAGTTTGGGTCATTAACCCTACTAAAAACTAATTTAGGATGTTGTGCTAGTAACTCTAACATTTGAAATAATGTAAATTTAGTCATTAATTCTCCTTCTCTATTTCTTTACCTATAGTCATTATACAATTAATAAAATCTTTTTCAGTATTATTCTTTAGCAATACATCAAAGATACTTCTTTCTTTATTAGGTGCTATTTTCATTTCATCATCTAATAATCTTCTACACATTTCTTCTACTTGTGCTTTACTTGCATTAGGTTGTCTTTTTAGTGACCTAATAAGCCTTATTCTAGGCTCACAATCTATATAATAAGAAATACATTCTATATCTTGTTGATAGCAATATCTTTGAATATTAATTGCTCCATTTAAATCCAAAATGACAATCTTTATCCCATTTTGAATTACTTCTCCTATTGGAATTCCATATATCCATTCTTCTATACCTAAACCATCTTTACTTATCACATCATATGCTCTATGGTCTACAAAATCGTTATTTCTTATTTTATTTTTTATATCTTCATATGAAGTGAAATGGTAAGAAATATCTTGTATTTCTCCATCTCTTATTGGTCTGTTAGTATAACTAACAATCTTTTTTAAATTTGGATGATGTATCCTTAGTAAAGCATTAAGAATTGTATCTTTACCACAAGCACTACAACCTGTTAAAGTTATTATTTTGTTCATTAATCTTTCCTCCTTTATTTAAATCATGCCTAATTTTTTATTTTTGTTAGGCTGCAATATCTTTTTGGTAGCCATATGGTGGTAAAGCACCACCTTTTTTTGGTTTATCGTCATCTTTTTCATCTTTCTTTAAAAATATAACTTTATATCTCATTATTTTTATACTCCTTTATTTTTATTTTTGATAAAATTTCTTTTCTTGCAAAATGTAGATTTTTATGTTCTATTATATATTTTAATATTTTATTAATTTTAAAAATATTTTTTTCTATTACTGCAATATTATATGCTGTTATTAATTCTTGCTCTTTAGCACCAATTTTTTTATAATATTCATTTAACATTTTACAAGTATTATAATATTCCTCTCTCGTTATATCTTGGTCAACTTCAAGATATAACATTAGTAAATTGTAATATTTATTTTTATATTCCTCAATATAAATTTTATCTCTCTCCATTTCATTTTTTAATTCTAAAAGATAAAATTTTGCTTCATCATACTTTTTTTGCTTTGCTAATATCCAGCCTAAATTATAGGCTATCAGTCTTTTTTCCTCTATTTTGTTTAAATTAATATATCTTTTCATATATATTAATTTGAGTTTTTTTTCAACTAATTCATATTTTCCTACATCCATCAATGGCATAATTTCTTTACTGAATTTATTTTTTATGTCCAATTTTACCACCCACTTTTATACTACTACTTTTTCTATCTCATTCAAATTAAAAGGAATATAATAATCATTAAAATCTAAATCATGTTCCTTGCAGAAATATTCCGCATCCTTAATTGCGATATTTCTTTCGTTTAATAATCTATTCCTCAATTCAATATTTTTAGAATATAAAACTAAACTAACCTCTATATCCCTTATTTCAATTATTTTTCTATTTATTATTTGGTATTTTTTTTCTTCTGTTTTTAATGCCACACTTACTGCTAAAGCTTCATCCAGCCTTTTTATGTCATCGTCTTTTAGTTTACCAGATTTTTTAATTAAGCTGCTCTTATTGATAGTTCTTATTTGTTCCAATTGTATTACACTATCACATCTTAAATTATTTAAATTATCTTTTTTAATTAAGACGTGTGTTGGTTGGTTACATTTTTTCATTTGTGAAGTAACTGTAGCAACAATAACCGTTGAACTATATTTATTTCCAATATCATTTTGTATTATAATTACAGGTCTAATTCCCCTTTGAATAGACCCAGAACCCTCTAAGTTTGCAAAAAATATATCACCCCTCATATAATCATTGTTTAACATAAAATCCACTCCTTAATAATATAATGATTAATTGTTTATTATTATAATTAAATTATAAGATATTAATATTTTATTGTCAACGGATTCTGTTTATTTTTTTAATAAAAATACTAAAAAAAGAGTAGTAATAAACCTACTCTTTTCCTTCATATAGTAAATATTTATATAAATTTTCATCTGTAATTAATGGCACATTTTTATATATATAATCTAAATCTATTTTATATTCAATTGCTAATTTTTCTAAACAATTAGTATTAAATTTTTTAGGTGCTTGTGTTTGATTTTTTATAGAAATAATTAAATCTTTATTTCTAGTTAACTCATTATATAGCTTTTTTATTGTTGCTACTTTTGTATGGTTAACTTTTAATTTAGTTCCATAAAAAACAGAGCAAACATTGGCAATATCCTTTACACGCAAAAATTTCTCCATACGTATTCTTAACAAATAATCAATTATTCTTGTTTTTTGTAGGTCAGTATTTGCAAAAGAATTAAGTCTTCCCTTCATATTAACTTGTTGCAAAACCTCACAACAAAGATGTGTTCTAGTTGCAATCCACATACTTGTAACCTGCTTTAAATTTCCCTTTTTGTCTTTACACATTAACACATAAGATTGATATGGTCTTCTTCTTTCTAGCTCTTTAATCCATTTAACAAATATATCATCAATAGGTATTCTGGAGATGATGGTATTATTATGAATAATATTTACACATTTATTATCATAATCTATATCAGAAAATTTTAAATCTATTGCTGTCAAGCCTCTTCCTTCAAATCCATATCTTCCTAATAGCAAAACTATGCTCTCTTGTAATGGAACTTGTTGAAGTGGGTTTTTATCTAATAAATATAACATTTTATCCAACTCTTTTATTGTTAATGTCATTTTAGTTAAAATATTTTTATTGGTTGTGGCTAATTGTGATACATTTATCATGTTAGCTAAGTTTATATTGATGTATTTTTTATTTATACACCAATTTAAATAAGATGAAATAACTGTTTTTATTGTTTTTTGTGTCGTACTTCTTATTGTAAAATTAGCTAATATAATCCCCTTTATTTCATCAGATGTGAAATTCATTACGTCTTGATTTTTTGCCACTTCATATTCGTGGACATACTTATTATATATTCTCCAGTATGAAACAATTGTTAAATCAGAATTTATATATAATTCATTTAGCCAAATGAGTTTTCTTCTTGAAAACTCATCTAAATTTTTAATAATTAATTCTTTTTCTCTTAAATTTCTATAGGATTTTCCTATAAATTTTAATTTCATTATTTCACTATCATTAGTACTAATCATTTTTCTCACCTATTTCTTTTATTATCTTTTTCATATAATTTATAAGTTTATTGCAAGGAGGAGTAATTGAGTTTAATACATTATCTTTAATTATTGTTTCTTGTAGATTATAAATATACCTTATATATTCTTCTATATTTTCTTCATTTCTTAGTAACCATGCAGCAGTTAGATATATAGAAAAATTATTTTTAGAATAGATATTTTTAGTAAAATCAGCTTCATTTCTATTAAAAATATCTGCATAAAGATAATTTAATATTCTATTTAAAATTTCTGATAAATCTTCAGATAAGAAATTTCTATCACTAATTGTAGATATAGGAATACCTAATACCCTAATCACCTTCTCCATATTTGCCCTATAAATAAGATTTTCTTTTGATGCTCTTCCCCAATCATCCGTTGTCTTATTTTTTATTTTTTTAACTTTCTTTATTAATTCATCAAAAAATATCTGCGAATTATTTATTTTTCTGTTTTTATTAGTACATGAATTAGAAACATTATCATTCCTTTTAAATCCTTGTAATACAATATCCCTTGCTGTTGGAACATCTACCATATATAAAGACATAGGGAATTCTCCTTCTAACCATTCACCATATTCACTATAATATTCAAAGACAGCTTCTGCTGTTGCTAAGCTTCTATGCCAACCGTCTATATTGTCAATTAACGTTAGGTTTGAACTACTGTTTTCAGGATTTAATTTAACAACAATATCACAAAATTTTGAGAATTCTTCTTGCAGTTCTTCTGGGATATTTCCATTTATATTATCAATATAATATTTTATATCAACTTGAGGTTGTTTTCCTCTAATTAATCTTATATTAAATTTTAGTTCATCGAAATTATATTTATTATTCTTTAGTAATTCCTTTATTTCCTTTACGCTTTCCTTATTAACAGTTGGTAATTTAATATAATTATCACTATCTTTAGAACCAACTTTTATTATATTCGGTCTTCTTTGGGTATCAAAATTATAGCTCCAAAACCCATTTTTTAAGCCTAACGCTAAATCCTTAACAGTTATACTACCAATATATTGGTTATTATTAATCTGCTTAAATCCTTTGAATTTAACAACATTAGATAATAAAAATTCAGATATTTCCATCATGCCATCATAATCATTTAATTCTTGATTACTAAACCAAGAATTTAAATTTAATTTAGTATCCCATTTTAAAGTTTCTAAACAAGCCTTAATAAAAGCTATTTGTTCATTTATCAATAAAGAATTAAATGTTATATTTTTATTAACTATGTTATTAATATTAATCATATTTAAATTTTTACTTATAAATTCCTTCTTTAAGTTGCTTAATAATTTATCATCAAGTAATTTAGGATTATTAATAATTTCATTTATAATTTCTTCTTTCTGTGCTTCATTAAACATAAAATCACCTCTTAAAATAATTATATATATAGAAATCCTTGAAGTCAACAAAGTTATGCTTAATTATTTTTATATATATGTATTATTTTAAGAGGTGATTTATTAATCTATTATTGATATTAAATATGTATTATATCCTATGTCAACCATTACTAATTTTTCTGAATCAAATATGTATAATGCTGTTACATCTATGTTATTTATATCTAAATTATATTTTTTAAAAAATTCTTTACGATTTAATATATTTTTTTCATTTCTATTCCAGTCATATACTTTCCATCTCTTATCTTTATAAAGTTCCATCCAACATATAAATTCTAATTCATTATCTCCCATGTTATCCCATTCCTTTCATTTATTATTAATAGTCTACAATCATTTTATCATAAATTTTGTAGACCACCTAAAACTCACAGTTTTATTTTTAAATATTTTTTTCTATCTTTTCTAATATTAAGAAAATCATCCAATAGAATCATAATGAAATACTTATTTAATATATTTTATAATCGCCTAGGGGTGATTTGAATGATTACATTCAATATCAAATCTATTCGTTTATCAAGGAATATATCACAAGAGGAATTGGCATTAAGAGTAGGTTGTTCACAATACTACATAAGTAAATTAGAAAGAAATAATGCTAATCCAACAATAGATATATTATACAAAATAAGCAAAGCATTAAATTGCTGTATTAAAGACTTAATTTCTTGTGATTGTCCATCTTGTAAAACAGAATAGAAATGGAGGATTATTCCTCCATCCCCTTATACCACTAATGATTTAGTTATGTTTATTATATTTTTAGTCTTTTCCTCTGTAGTATGATTAGAATAAGTATTAAATAAAGGATTATTAACTTTCCAACCAATATTATCGTTAATGGTTACTAAATCCACGCCCTGACCCTGTAAATCAACTACGTGACTATGTCTAAGGCAATGATTGGTTATTTTTTTATCTATTCCTAACTTATTCATTATTGTTTTTAGTTTCTTATTTATTTCTTCACTTCTTACTCTTACACCAGTTTCTTTAATGGTTAAGTAACTTCTACCACCATTTGTTAGAAATAAATATTTTTCGTGTCCTTGAATTATTTTTTTCTTATTTCTTTCTATAGAAATATAATCATTAAAATAATTAAGCTGGTTATTAGTTAAATAAATATCTCTATTTACTTTATTTTTTATAATTTTCTTTGGAATAGATATTTTAATTATTTCTTCATTGTTTATTTCTATTTTAGAAATCCAATCAAGCTCTATTTGTAAAACTTCACTTACTCTGCAACCTGATGCAAACATAATAGATAAAATTAATTTGTCTTTATTAGTTTTGCATCCTGCTATTATTTCTCTCATTTCTGAGATACTTATTACTTCCTTTTCTGCTCTAGTCTCTTCTACCTTTTCATCAGATATAAAATTAATTGGTTTACTGATGTCTTTATCTAATATACCTATAGAATATAAAAATGAAAAATAATCTTTAATCACGCTTAATTTTTTATTATAAGCAGATGGTTTATAATTTTTATGATTAAGATATTCACATAAAGCAATATAATCTATTGTTTTAATTAATTCTTTTTCAGTATTTATAGTTTTATATTCCTTAGTTTCATCAATTATAAAATTATACAATTGCATTACTTCACTTTTATAAGTAATAATAGTATTATATCTATCCTTTTTAGATTTATTATCTAAATAACTGTTCAATACTTTATATGTCATAGTTATCACTCCTTAAATTATGACTAATTGTTTGTTGATATTTATATTATAAAATATTAATATTATATAGTCAATAAGTTATGATTATTTTTTATAATTTAAATCTATGATTTTAAAGGCTTAAGATGTTAACTTAAATAAGATACATTATATATACCTCTTATAAACAATCAAAAAAATATTAATTCTATTACATTAAGCCTTTGGTACAAAGGATTAATAACTGGGAAGAATATAAGCGTAGCGTAATATTCGGCGTGTTAACGCTTATATTTAAATTACATAGACTAATTTTTGACCAATTCTATTTTTTTAATAATAAATAATATATATATTATATTAGAAAAATAGAATTGGTCAAAAAAATGATTTATTAATCTTCTTTAGTTTCTAGCTTTAAGTTATTTGCTCCAATATCAATCAAGTTATCTATAATTTTTTGATTATCTATATCGAAACTATCTAAAATTAGAGCTGCCGGTATGCTCTCTTTTTTTAGCTTTCTAGTTTTATCATTTTTACAATTTGTTATTTGCTTATTTGTAAATTTTTCATTCCCAATTAATAGTAATTCTTCAAGAGTTGTATTTTTAAATGTTTTTAAATAATCATCAATATTCTTTCTATTTAAATGTATTTCTAATATTTTATAACTATTTTTTATGCCTAATTCTTTAAAAGTTTTTTGTTCTACCTTATTATAGAATTCTTGAATACAATTAAGATATTTATTATATAATAATGCTTCATTCTTAATATTCATTTCAGTTAATACTTCTCTTTTTATATCTTCAATCTTTGCATATTCTTCATTTGTTGCCATTCTTGTAATACCATCTTTTATTGTTGTAATTTTCATTCTATCAAATATAGTTGCCAATCCTTCTCTTTTAAGCTTTTTTAACATTAGATTTAAAGCTGAATTAATACTAGTTAATAATCTAGGGTATGTGTAATGAAATGTTGCTGTATTAACATCAATTTGTTCACAAAAATTATCTGGTTGATATTTTGCTACTAAACTATTATGTTCATGTTTCAAACCTATATTATTGGCTAATTCATTTTTGTTAATATATATAACTATATTATTTTTATTAGAATTATGTGTATTACTTAATAAAAAGTATAATGTAGTTAATAATATATCATCTGTATAAGTTGCTTTCTTATTATATCTACTATTTTTATTATTTTTTATAACTTGTGTTTCTTTCTCTCTAATCTGAATTATCTTATATTTTGTTTTGATTTTATCTAATTCAACAATTGTATTAACTAATTTTAATTGTGCTTTTTTAGAATTAGTAGATTTTAAATATTCTATATCTAATATTTCGGCTAATTGTTTATAAGAATATAATTCACCTATCTTTAATTTATCTTTATTTTTTCTAATATTATCTATTATATTATTTTGCATATAATTCCTCCCTTAATTATTTTTCTTCTATGTCTAAATATATTCTCTTATAAATATTATTTAATATATTAAAGTCCTGCTCTAAAATGTCTGAAGCCTTTTGTAGCTCTTTTTTATCCTCTTTCATTGTCTGCATATTCTAATCTTATTTTAATCATGTTTTTCATCTCCTGATTTTAAATTATTGAAATTGTTTTATCAATCCCAACCTAATAATTGCCTTTCCAATGCTTCATAATCATACTCACGAGCCTTGAAGTTGTTGAAATCACTATATCCCTTTGGAGTTGCAGAATTGTAATGGGGATTTACAGAGGTATCCTTTGCCCCTAGGACAACATTATCCTTTAGAAGCCTATACACATAGGCAAATAGATTTTTAGCCCTGCTCCTTGCATAATTCACCATCTGCAAGAACCTTTCTTTTGTACCTGCCAACTTCATAAGAGTTTTCTCTTGACTTGCAGAAAGTCCCTCTACTGTAGAAGCTTCCTCTTCTTGTACTGGAGCATTACCTTCTATGAATTTTTCTACCCCTGCAATGTAGTATCTATTGTTTCCGTGCTTTTCTACTGTGATGTAGCCCTTTGCTACAAGGCTTTTCAAAATCTTACTTATTTTAGCTTGCCTATTAGTCTTACAAGCCTTCATAAGTGCCTTATAGGTTGGATAAGCATATCCTAAAGCTTCATTATAGAATTGAAATAATACTTGCATCATGTATCCTTCTTCTAAGCTTAGATTTTCAGCTTTAAATATATAATTGTTAAATGCTAAATAATCTTTTTTCATAATAATTTTCCTCCTTATAATTAATTCTCAAAGTTAGTTAATGTTATTCAAGTTTAACTATTAATATTATCATATACCTTATAACTAAATTTAGTCAAGTTATTTTTTACAAAAGCCTTTATTTATGGTATAATCAATATAGAAATAGTTAGAATAAATTAAATAAGGAGTAAACTATATGGAGACTAAATATAATTCAGATTTAAAAACTAGACAAAGATATACGGCATCATATGATAGAGAATTACTAGATAAATTAAAAAAATTATCTAAAAAAACAATGATTCCCGTATCTAAATTATTAGATACATCAATTCAACTACTTTTAAAAGAATATGAGAATAAATAAACCAAGATTAAATTTAATCTTGGTTTATTTTTATTTTTGTAATATTTCTAAAAATAGAAATCTATACTAAGCTAAGTATATAACTAATATTTAAGATTTAATTAGATATATAACTAATATATAGACTAGACTAATATATAATTCTAAAAATAGAAAATGAGTATCTAATAAGTTTAATTCAATAAGATAATTAATTTTGTATGACATCTAATTACATTGTAATGTATTGTATACATAACATATGTTATTATTTATATACATTAGCTTTACGCCTATTCAAAAACAAAAAAGAGGAACAAATATAACTCCTCTTCCTTTTGGCGTTATTTAAACACCATCTATAACTATTTTCTGTTTTTATCTATCTAAAAATCTAATATGTGTTCTTCGTCTTCTTTGAATTTTACTTGTATTGTATTTCCAATTTCTTTAAGTGTTATTGTGTTATCTATCCTTACATTTTCTTATTTTATACACCCATTAAATAATCTATTGATACATCAAAAATATCTGATAGTACCATAATAATATTAGTAGAAGGAATATTATCTTTAAACCATTTACTTATACCTGTATGTGAAACAGATATATTATATTTGGCTAATTTTCTACCTAACCCTGAATATGAAATTTGTGTACATAAAATTTTTAATCTTGAATTTATATTCTCTGTAGGTCTTCTAAATATACCCTTTTTGTCTGTTTTTCCAAATAAATAATCAAAACTAACATTAAAAAATTCTGCAACATCTATTAAGCTATCAGTTACATTTATGAAAGATACTTCCCAACTTCTCACATTAGAATAATTTGTGTTTAATAATTCAGCAAATTCTTTTCGACTTAATCCTTTTTCTATTCTCAAAGCTTTTATTCTTTGAGGTATTTTACAATGAATTTTATAATCATTGTTTTCTTTTTCTATGTTTTTTCTTCCTACAAGTTCATCAATACTTACATTCAAAATATTTGCTATCTTTATAATAGCTTCAAGGTTTGGAAGAACCATTCCCTTTTCATATTTATTTAATGCCGCTATAGCAAGACCAGTTTCTTTTGAAAATTGTTTTTGATTAATTCCTCTTTCCTCCCTAAATTGTATCATATTTTTAGATAAAGTTTCTTTTAATTCATAGTTAAAACCAGTTCTTTTTTTCACTTTCTCCAACTCTTCCTTACTTGCTAAATCTTCCACATCTACATTTAATAATTTAGCAAGTAATTGCAAATATTCAATAGTAGGAATTCTTTCTCCTTTTTCATATCTTCTAATAGTTCCTTCTGTACATTTTATCATTTCTGCTAATTCTTTAACACTTAAATTAGTCATTTCTCTATATTTTTTTATATTTTCTCCTATCATATTATTCCTCCAATTCTCCATATAATCTTATCATCGCTTCTGTTGTAATAAGTGTTATTCTTCCTGCTTTTCTGAAATCAACACCTAAAACAAAATCTTTTCTTTTAATTGCTGCTCTTATAGTTCCTTCTACAACTCTCCATTTTTTAGCTGCTTCATTAACTGTCATCACATTATTTATAAGCTCATTTTCTTTTATAAATTTCATTCTATCAGAATAAGAAAGTGGCTCAATTCCTTCCTTTGGATTGTAAATAACGGCATCATTATCTATGATTATATTTCCATCTATTACTTTACCTTCAACTGATAAATTGTCTGTTAAATCAACTATACATTCACCAATTAAAACTGCACAACAATCTCCATCAGAAGTTACTGCATCTTCTAATAAAAATTGTTTTGTTTCTTCTTTTAAGTCTTTCCATTTCATTCCTATTATTTTCATATTTAATCATTCCTTTCAAATTTATTTTATACTCTTATTGTATTACGATTAATCGTAAAAGTAAATAATTTTTTAGAAACTTTTAAAAAAAATAAAGGACTAGAATTAACTATTCCTAAAATAAGAAAAAAAAGAGCTCCCAAAAGTAGGAAGCTCCTAAAATTTAAGCAAATTCATTTCTAATAATTTCTGATTGTTGTAAAAATTGATAGCCATTGATTGTTACTAATATATTTCTCATTTTGCCTTTTAAAGTAGTTTAACTTATTATTTTATTATGACTAAATCTTTATAATATTGTATAATATCTATCTTATATGGTTTATTGTGTGGTAAACCACTTGCCACACTTAGAACATTTTACTTCCTCTTGTTGTTTTTCTACTATATTAGTATTGCTACACTCTACACAAGTCCACCTATACAAAGTGAACTTTTCTAATACTACTCTTGGAAATAAGCTTTTCCCTTCCTTATATTTCCACCTATATCCTCCTGCTTGTTTCAATTCTCCCTTCAATGCCCTTGTGATACTTCCTGCATTAATTCCAAGCTTTTTTGAAGCTATTGCAGGTCTGTCCCATTCCTTGATTACTTCTCCTGTATTCATATCTATTTGAAGAACTGCGTTTTTGCAGTCCTTACTTCTTTTATCTTTGCTAGATAAGTGTTTTACATATTTTCCAACTGTAACAACAGAGTATCCAGTTTCTTTAGCTGTCTTTTCAATGCTATAAAGTCTTTTATATGTTTCTACTATAAAATCAATCTCCTTATCTGCTAGTTGACTCATATTAATATACTCCTTATTTAATCATTTTATTAATTATTATATACTTATTATATCATTTTAACTGGACAGTTTTTTTAAATCCACTTTTAAAGGGAAGTGGAAAACCTATTTATTTTTTAATTTATTTATAGCAGATTTTCTTACTAACCATACTTTACCACTCTTTTTATAATCATTAGATTTTATTCTGCCATTCTTAATAGCCATTCTTAGATTATCTGATGTGGTATTCATTATTTCACCTGCTTCTGAAAGTGTTATCCATTCCATTGAAGCTATATCATAACCCCAGTAAAAACTATACTTATCAAAACCATTTAAGTTGTGGTCTTTAACTTCATCCCACTTTACATATAATGTTTTTACTTCTGCTGTATTAATATTTCTTTCATCTAAGAATAAACACATTTTTTGAAATGTATCTTTTTTAAAATTGCTATCAGAAGTTTTATTAACGGTAGAATATAAGTTATTTTTCTTTAAAAATATATCTAGCTCTTCTATTGATATATTTTCACCAAATAATACTCCTAATTTGTACCAAGCATTACTCTTGTTAATTTCATTCATTTTCTTTGTTTCCATAAATCATCATTCCTTTTTAATTATTTACGTTTCCGTAAATAAATTATAGCATATATTTACGGAAACGTAAATAATTTTTTTATTTTTTAATAAAATTTCCATATAATCTTTCTATTCCTTTTTTAGTGACGAGCCATACTTTACCACTCTTTCTAATCTCATTATCTTTAAATCTACCACTACTAGCTGCTGACCTAAGTGTACTTTCTGCTATTCCATAAAGCTCTGATGCTTCTGAAAATGTTATTAAATCTTCTTGATGTAATTCTACTTGCCCGTTTATAAAACCAGATATAAACCAATATTTTAAATCTTCATCACCTTCATCAATTGGTTTCCATTCATTAAACCAATTTCTAAAGTCTTCTTGTTCTGAGGTTTCCATGCCTTTACTATTTAAAAAGTTAAACATATTTTCTAAAGTATTATCATCAAAGGAAACATCTTTAAAAATAGCTTTATAAACTTTTGGATACTTTCTTTTAATTTCATCTGTTTCAAAATTGCCTACAAGTAAGCCCATTACATACCAAGGTTTATTATGGTATTCTTCAATATTTTTTCTTAACTGCTCTATTGATTTCATAATTTATTCCTCCTTAAATTCGTTGTTTGCGTTGATTATATTTTAACATTCGGTGTTTCCGTTGTCAATACTTTTTTATAAATAAAAAAGACCAACTTAAAATTGGTCTCAATCCTTATAGGTATTTCTTAAATGTTATTCTATCATTTAAATAGATGTTAAGTTTCAATTACTTGCAGTTATTTCTATACTTGGTATTATATGCTTCTTACATATATTTGTAAATACTTTTTTGAATATTTTTTTATTGAATTGTACAGAATTCTTGAAGAGGTGAAAATATGAAAAGAGAATATATAAGAATAGATTTGTTAATTTTATTATTTTTAATAAGCATAAGTATATTTATATATACAATATGCTAAAAAGAGCTACTTACATAGCAGCTCTTTAAAATTTAACACTTATTATCCTATTATTTGACAATTCAATAAAATATGACAATATTGTATACGTAAACATGACTATATTTTAATGATTTATTTAATTTTAATGGAACATTCTAGTTATTTTCATAAATTTTTCTCCTTAATCGCAACTTGACCAATCTTCGCACTCATTTGAACTAAATAATTCATTATTCAATAAACAACATTCTCCATCTTGTTTATACATACAGTTATAGCAAGAAGCATTTAACTTTATCTGTTCTTCTTGCATCAAAATAGAGTCTTTCCTTTTATTCTCTATTTTTTCTTCTCTCTTTTGTAAATATGCCTTTACGCCTTCACCATTCCAATCAGCAGGTAATAAAATTTTTTCCTCATTTGAATTATATTGATATGATTTTTGTCTTAATCCACAATCCATACAAATATAAGTATTTATATCTTTAATATAATAGAAATACTTATGATAATAGTCATTAAAACAATTATTTTCTACTAAAGTTATTACTGTACCGTCTTTTATTGTTATTTCTTTATAAGCTATTTCCATAAATGCTACAGTAAAATCTTCACAGAAATCTGAATTATCTTTATATGCTAATTTTTCTTTTAAGTCCTTTAATAAAGGTAACTCATTAACGTTTCTTGCACTTATAATTTTAATTAACTTATTTTCTATATTTTTCATGGTTTTAACACTCCTTTTTATATTATGTACTCTCTGGCTTCTACATCAGAGTGAGAAATACAACAATCGCAATAATATTCCTCAATGGAATAATTTTTGTCTAATGCTTCATCTCTAGTCAATCCATATTGAAGTACATTTAAACTCTCTAAATCTGTTGTATCTTCATAAGCTACTGGTCTTTCTGTAACAATAGTAACCTGATATCTTGTTCCATTAATATATGATATATTGTTTTCGCTTTCTTGTATTATAGCATACTTAATATTATTATTCTTCATAATAAAAATACTCCTTTATTATTATTTATTTTTTGATTGCTCCAATATAAATATATAATTTTTTCTCTTAATGAATTGTTATATATTTGTATTGAAGTCCGCTTTTATACAGAGCGGTAACTGTTTAATTTTCTTAGAACTTTTCTACTGAACTAACTTTTAAATTAAATTTTTCTTCTGCTTCTTCATCTAAATCGTCAGAAATAATTTTAAATTCTATAATTACTTCACATTCGTTAGTATCTTTTCCTATAAAAATGACACTCTCATCTGTTTTTATATAATCTATTGAACCTTCAATAAACACAACTAAATAGCCGTTTTGTACCATGAAGTTATTCAATTCTATAAAACTAAATTCAGAGCCTACTAACTTCTTTTGCAACTCTTCAATTGTTAATTTCTCCATACTTTAACTCCTTTTTTATACATAAATTTGTTTTGCAAGTTCAAAACCTTTTATAATATTATTATTCTTTTGTTCTATTTCTTCCTCTGTATCATAAAATCCTTTAGTGCGAAGATATTTAATTTTTCCATATGCGAAAAATTGCTCTATTCCTTCTCTAAAACAAGCATTGCTTCTTTCAATAAGTTCTATAAACTTATCATCAACTATTACTCCATTTTTAAATCTAATAGTATAAGTAACCCCATCATTTAATATCCCACATGAAGAAACTGGATTAAAACATACAATCTCTTTATCATCTGTAAATACTATATATACAGATTTAATTGTTTTTCCTTTCATTTCTTCTAAATCAAAAATATTATTAAATTTCATAATAAAACCTCTCCTTATTTTTATTATTTGTTTTTTAGCTTACCTTCATCAGTGCACAAGTTGCCATCTTATGCAGACTAGAGAGATTTTCTCTAGTTTCGGCTAATTAAATGTGATTGTGTGAGGTTCAACATTATATTCCTCACAAATAAGGTTATAATCATCTTCTGAAAAGCATTTTACTTCAACAGAATCATCAACAATACAAGCACAGTAATAATAGTGTTCATCCTCGCCAATACCTATTGCTATAAAATCAAACCTTTCAATGTCGCTTCCCCAATAGTTGTGGTCATATTCAATAGCAATATGACCTTGAATTCCCCTATCTGCAAAACATCCTTTTCTAATGCTTTTGGTATCAATCACCATTTTTGCTGCTTCATTAAGTCCAACATTAATTATCATATTCATTCTCTCCTTTTATTTATTTTATGTTTTTATTGTACCATTCCAACTAGACAGTTTTATTAATACATATTAACTATGACTAATTGTTTATTAAGTTTATGATTTAATAATATATTATTTCGTTGTTTGCGTCAATAGTTATTTTAATTTTTTTATTTGGTATTTTATAAAAGGTAACTAAAAAGCAAAATTTTTCCCTATGGAGCATTTATCTATCTTAATCTAAAAAGGTAACTATTTTCTAATTTTTTTCCTTATAGGAGTTATCCAAAAATTAAAAGGTAACTAAAAATAGATTTTTTTCCTTATAGGCAAGAAAAGGTAACTAAAAAGCAAAATTTTTCCCTATAGAACACTTTTAAAATTAATTTCATTTTTATTGAATTTAAGCATAAAAAAATAAGTATAAATTTCTATTGTTACTATAGATAACTTGTCAATGTAAAAAATACGTATCACATTGTAAATCATATATATATGTATATAGATAAATCATATATTAATATAATATATTATACCATAATAGTTTTAAATGCGTTTA
>ERZ1106977.133-NODE-133-length-69270-cov-6.381247_pt1 | contig 69270 bp, 68 predicted proteins | sample MGYA00403688_ERZ1106977 | MGnify/ENA primary metagenome ERZ1106977 (study PRJEB35170, sample SAMEA104062426) | human gut metagenome | biome: human gut; feature: human-associated habitat; material: faeces | place: Denmark | collected 2012-06-23 ...
TAATATTATTTCTGTTTTCATTTTTTATCTCCTTTAATTTTAATTATTTTTATCTATTTATTATCGTTTTAGTAACGTTTATAGGCTTTATAAAGGCTTTTTAATATACTTAATAGTTAAAATTGACCTTTTATCTTTAAACGCCTTAAAACACTTTTAATGAATAATTTTATATATCGATTTATACAAATTTTTGATTTTAAATAAAGCTTAAATGTATAAATCTTAGTTTGTCATTCTATTTAAAATTTAAATCTTGTGTAATTGTTTATTATATGATGTATGATTATTTATTTTAATAGAATGATTTTATATTTTTTCCTTACTGGTATAACTGTTCTATTAGGCTTTTTAAAGTGCTTTAAATTATTTAATAATGATTTTTAAGTTTGAATAATTTAAAACGTTGTATAAGCTTAATAATTAGGCTGAAAGCTATTAATTAATTTGATTGATTTATATAAATTGATGTTCATTCTTTTTTTTTGGTATTTTTCTTATTGTTACATCTATTTATATTTTTGTTTGATGAATTATTAAAGCTCCAAAATTAAATAATTTATTTTTTTGTTTTCTGGAGTAACAGCTTTTTTATTTTTTGCAATAAAAAAAGATTGATATATAAATAGTATAAAAACTATAAATATATCAATCTTGAAAAGCTAAGTCAAGCGATGATATTTCAATATTAATTTTTTTTATAAATTGTATTTAATCTTGATAAACTAAGTCAAGTGATAAATACATTTTTTCTTTGGTATTTTTTTTCTAGAGGCGTTTAATCTTCTAACATCTGCACCGCCTCCAGTTGCTTTTTATTTTTGCTTTTCTATAAAACTAATTTTCTCTTGTGTTTCTATTTTGGCAATTTTTCCATCGTATAGTGTCAAGGTTATTGACCCATGTTTAACAGAATTAATTTTTTTTTCTATATATTCAATTATTTCTTTATTTTCCTGCATTTTTTAATCCCCCTTAATTATTCTTCAAAATAACAAAAGAAATAACTTAAACTTTCACAATATTCCCCACCGTGGGCTTTGTATAGTTTTGTTTCTTTGGCTTGTTCAAAATTATTATTAATAAAACAATTAACAATAATCTTTAATTCTTTTAAAGAAGCAAAACTTTTTATTCTTACTTTATTTAAATATTTCTTACAACCTCTAGCGGCTGCATCAATTTCTTTATTATTCATTTTTTTAAACCTCCGCAAAAATATTTTCTATTTCTGAAAAAATCTCAGAAATTTTTTTGTTAATATCATATGAAATTAAAGTAAATACATCTTTTGCTTTGCTGTATTTACCTATTTTTTTACCTTTGTTGTAGCAAAAGAAATTAATATTATTGTATTCTTCTTCCATATTTCCATATTTTGCATATATATTTATTTCATATCTGGGACAGCCGTTAATGTCATTTTTTATTCTTTTTGCTGAAACGGCAAAGTTATTTTTTATTATTATTTTACCCATAATTTTTTACACTCCTTATTTTTTAAAATTCCTGGGGCGTTGCAAATAGTCCGCCCCTTTCTTGCTTCTTAATAATGACTAATTGTTTAAATTTGATTTATCTAAATAATGATTATCTGAAAATAGAATATTCATCAATTTTAAACTTATTTTCATCATTGCAATAGAAGTTATTAAAACTTCTTATTTTTTCTCTTATTGCTTTTATTTCTTCTTCTGTTTCCTTTTCTAATTTTTCTTTTTCTTCTACTTTTTGAGTTGCAAATTGTAAAATATCGGCAATGTATTTGTAATTATAGCTATAAAAATTGTAAAAATTTTTTATGGTTTCTCCATCTTCATTTAGCCAATTTCCTGGAATATCTTTATTTAATTCTATTTTAATTTTATTATTTTCATTACCATAGAAAATTGTTATCTTATTTTCACCTAAACCTTCATTGATATACAAATAACAGCTTTTTATATTTTCATCTATTTTTTTTATTTCATTTTCTATTTTTTCTTTTGTCTTTTGTCCTATTCTTTTTTTAACATATTTATTTAGTATATCAAGAATTTTTTTCTTATGTAAGTTTTCAAACGCTGTAATTATATTTATATCTACCATTTCATAGGCTAATTGATAGATATTTTTTTGTTTTTCTAGTTCTTTTTTTTCTAGTCTGTTTTTTTCTGCAACTTCTTTGATTTTACAATAATATTCTTTTGCTCGTTGCTCGTCCTCATGCAACAAATTCTTGTATTGCTTCATTTGTTCCATATCAGGGTGAGTAGGCTTATTAAAGTTGTAATATTTTTCATTTGCTTTGTCTTTTTCAATTGCAAACTTTTGCTTTTCTTGTAATAATTCATTTAAATTTTTCATTTTATTTTTCCTCCTATAATATTATAATGTGCTACCGTCTATTAAATAATCTTCTTCCAATTCTTCCATTTCTGACTCATCGACTTTGTAAAAATAGTCATATCCGGATTTTTCAAAATCCGAACATAAATTGATTAAATATTCTTTTGTTAATTTTGAAAATTTTTCTATAACTTTATAATTAATATTTTTAAAATAATTTCCTTGCAGATTATCAATTATAAATTCTTCTATATCTGCATTTTGTATAATGCAATATGAATATCTTATATTTTCTTTTAATTTGTAATAATATACGTTATCTAAATAAAAATTTATTGTTCTATATTCTTTATCAGAAAATTTATTAAAAATCTCTTCAATTTCTAATAAACATGATAAGTCTATTTTGCCGTAAATATTAAATCCACTTCCTTGACAATAACTTAAATCAAATTGTACATTTAATTGTGCATCTCTAAATAATTCTTTTAAATTTTCTTTACATAATTCTTTAAATTCGTAAGCATTTCTATAATTAGTTAAATAATTTTCTTTTGCCTTTTCTTTTGCCTTTTCTGAAAGCTCTTTATATTTATAAACTTCCAATATTTCATGTTTTACTATTGTTTTACTCATTTTTTACCTCCTATAAAAAGTAAATTTTATGTGAAGGCTACTTTTAAAAGCTGATTTTTTTTTCTTAGTAGCCTTCTTTTTTTTCTTTTATGCTATTTCATCAGTTTCAGTTTTTTCTGCATAACATAAAATTGATGCATCAAAATAATTTAAGTAATTTTCTTCTAACAAATCAGCTATAGTGCCTTTAATTCCCCAGATTGAATATTGATTATTCTTGTAATCAATAGTAACTTGTAATTTATTATATTTTTCTGGATTAAAGCCCTCTTCAAATTCAAAAACATAAAATTTTTCTTTACTGAAATAATATTTTACTATTGTTTCAGTTGTGCTACGATAATCTAAATCATAGATGTTATTGATAAACATATAATAATTTTCACATATTTGTATATCTGTATTTCTTAGGCTGTTACCACTTTTTGCAATTCTGAATTTTTCCCATAGTCCAGAAATTTTTAAAAGTCCTATAAAATGGCTAATATTTGAAGTTGGTTCCCATGAACCGTTGTCAAAATCTGAAATATCTACAGTTTCTCCTTTGAATAATTTTTCTAATGCTGCAAGGTATTGACCTTTAAATATTGTTTTTTTATCTGCATTTTCAATTATTACAGATTTAATTGTTTTACTACTCATTTTAATTACACTCCTTTATTTGTTTTCTGGAGGTTCGCAACCCTTGAACCTCCTTTACTGTTTTTGTTGTTTGCTGATATAAATTTTTAAATTTCTGATAATGACTAATTGTTTAGTTTATTGAAAGTCATCTTTTACTGGTATTATAATTCTATCATTTAGTTTTATTATTCCTTTGCTTACTTTAATTGCCCTTATCTTTTCTTCTAATGGCTTCTTTTTATTTGGTCTAGGATTAATTTTGACTTTTTTCATGTTTAAATCCTCCTTTCTTTGTTTTAAATTCATGCAGCTTTTTTATTGGGTTATAAAAGTCTTATATTGTCTAATATATCATTTATTGAAAAGTCATAGCCATTTCTGTCTATTAATATTGTATTCTTATAAATTGATGCTTTGCTATCTATTATAGCTCCTGGTGCTATAATAAGCATTATTTGTCTGTTATCTTTTTGAATAATTATTAATTCTTTATTTATGCTTTTCACTATTGTGCCATTTTCTAAGTCATCAACTATTATTTTATTGTTGTGACAGTCTTGCTCCCATTCTTTTGTTATTGTGTTTAATTTTCCTATGTAATAAGCACTTTTTAAGCTACTTAATTGATTAATTATTGTTGTTTTATTTTTGCTATTTACTGTTATTTTTTGAAATTTCATGTTTAAATCCTCCTTTTGATAATTTAAGGTTGCAACCCTTTATTTATGCTATTATTTACAATATTGCAAGTTTTACAGCTTTGCTGCTCCTCCAGCTTGCAAGGTTTCCGTTACTATATCATTTGAAGGTATTTCCCCCTTCCTTTGATTATATTATACCTCTTTTCGTTGTTTTCGTCAATAATAATGACTAATTTTTTATTAAAAATCTTTATAAAAATTGATATTATTTTAATAGTTTTATTGATAATTTAGTAAGTGTTTAAGTGCTTTTGATAGTAAATTGTTAATTATTTAAACTTTTTAGTATTAATTTGTTAATTGATAATGGTTATTGATTATTAAATTATATTTGTATTTATATGATGGATTTTTATATGATTTGTATTTGTATTATAGACAGATTTAGTGATGGACGTATAACAAAATTGAAAATGCAAAGGCTCGACCTTAATATTAACGCGTTATCCTGGAAGGTTGAAACAATTTGATAATTTAGTGATGTGTTAAAAGGCAAAAAGTGAGGTTTAGTGTTCCTATTTAGGACTACTATTTATGATAGAAAGTGCCAGGATTTGTTGTTTTAGTGGTTATGTATGATTATATGTAGTTTTTAAAACTATGTGATATAGTATTTATATTTATATGATTTGATATTGGTTATTGTTGTATGGTTGTATTGTTGTGTAGTATTATGTGGTAGTTATATTAAATTAGATAATATCAAAATGATAATAAGTGTTGAAAGATGGGTTGCTTCTTAGGGCGAGAAAATACGAGAAAAAAATAAAATTGTTTCACGTGAAACAATTAATCATAATTTCTATGAATTATTAATGTATAAATAACTACAGCTTTTATTTTTTAATGCTCCTGGATTCTATCCAAATATATTCAAATTATCAAAAAATACCTTAGAATATAGTATTCTACTGTATTTTTATTAATGTAAAACGCTATAAGTCGCATAGTTAAGCCATTTCAGGAAGGGGGCTATGTTTACATTTTGTGTTATTTTTGGAAGAAATTGGAAAGCACAAACACATCAATCTCCACGCTCCACGCCAATATGTGCTACAATATATATATATATATCAACACCTATTCCTACTATCATATCAATCTCATCTTAATTCCAATTTTCCTACTATTATTCCAAAAATCATAATTTCCTATCATAATCCTAAAATTACCTTTAAACGCACTCGTAGAACGTTTCGTAAGAATCGCACAACCATGCCATTTCTTTCGATTGATATATCCTAAAAAAATTATTAAAATAGCACTTTAAACCCTTATAAATCGCACAACTAAGCCAACTAAACCGATTTAACAACCCTTGTTCTATTTTAAGAAAATAATTCATCTATTAATAAATCTAAATAAATCGCACAACTAAGCCATTTTACACATATTTTAAAACAAAAAATAAAAAAGCTTACGATAAATCAATTGTCGTAAGCTCTTTGGATAAAATGCTTAAATTTATTCAATTTTTAGGTCATTTTTAGCTTAAAATATAATATTTTTATAAATCTTTTAATAATCTTTTAAATTCTTCCTTAGATACTCTTGATTTAGATTTCTTTTTCTTAGATTTTTCATTATCAGAAGAAATTTCATTTATTGTTTCTTTTGAAATAACATTATCTCTTTTAATGAATAAATCATCATCGTTATTATTATCATCAAATCTCTTTTCTCTTTCAATAGTTTCTTTTAAGGCTTCATTAATCAGCTCTATTATATCCCTAGGTATTTTACAGCCTGATAACATAAGAATAGATTCATCATCAGTTACATTAATCTTTGAAAACTCAAAAGATTCTATAACTTTATTTAATTCTTTTTCATTATACACTTCATTAATACTACCTAACATTTGTTTACATTGATAAATGGTGCTATTACTTGTATTAATCTCTGGCAAATAAAATACAGATTCATTTCCAGCATCAATTATAGCTTCACTTATATTATTAAATATATTTTTTAATGGCAATATTATTTTATATCCTGGATAATTATGTGCTTTTTCCAAGTCTGAATTATCTATACCACCATCTACCATATCAAAACTTTTATCAAATATTGTCATAGCTTTTTTATTAATCAATGCTTCTTTATTAGTTGTATTATTAGCAAATTCTTTATTATTATCAATAAATTGAATGGATTTTATTATTTTTTTAGTTCTTAACGATATTAATTCATTCCATGTATCTATTGTATTTTCTAATGATTTTCTATTAACATTTAAAGATGGTATAGTTAATATAATATTAACTTGTTTCTCAGGAAGAAAAACATTGATTATTTTACTAAGAGCTATTATAGCAGCACTTCCAGTTCCACCATCAGCGGAGGCTAATAAATATATATATGGTTGATTGGCGAATTTTCTTAGTAAACCAATTAAGTTTGCTTGTTCTTCTGTAAAATATTTTTTAGCTAAATTTCTGTCTTTACCTGTTCCATCTGCATTTGGAATATAAAAACTATTTCTTTCAGTATAGTTATCTAATATATCCATCTCAGCCAAATTAGTATTAACAAATAATGAAGCATATCTATTGTCAATATTTAAAAGTTCATCTAACTGTTTACAACCACAACCACCACAACCAATTATTAAGCAATTTTGTCTATCCATTATTCATCATCCTCCTCAAAATCTATTATACTTTTATGAATATCTTTTATTTCATTATATCCTTCTGGTGTTAATATAAAGGTTTTATTTCTACCATTATTTATCCCTTGTTTTACAAATCCTAATTTTATAAATTCTGTTATAGTTTTTTGAATTTTAGATTGTGAAGCACCAGTTTTAATTTGCAACTCTTTATAGCTTGTTCCATTTAACCTAGATAATCCTTTTTTATTAGGTGAATCTTCATCAACAATAGCACCAAGAATACTATAATCCATCTTACTAAAAGACATATTCCTTCCTCCTTATTATATTTGTTAATTTCATTATACTATATCTTAAATAATAGTCAATATTTCTAAAAAATCTTTCTATTTATTTATAACCTTTATAAACTAGTATAATACTTTTAAAAAATATTATATTAGTTCTTTATATTATTATATTCACATTATATCATCATTATACTTACATCATAATATCACTATATTAATACTATACTATCATCAAAATAGTATCCAAAAATATTATATTTACATTATAAAATACTAAAATGACATATATAAAGTAAAGTAAATATAAAGTAAAAATTTTATAAACTAAAGTAAATGTAAAGTAGTATATTTCTATTGTAAAGTAAATATAAAGTATTCACAAAATTAACTAAAGTAAATCTAAACTAATTTTATTATATTTTTGTTAATTTACATTTACTTTAGTTATAAAATATAATAAAATTAGTTTAAAAATATAGTTGAAAGGTGTGGTTTTTATGGATAATGAACAAGAAAATCAAGACATTATTGATGTGGAATATAAAGAATATAAAGAAAGGTTAGAAAAAACACTTGAAGAAAAGAATATTAATGGTGAACCTTTTTATTATAATGCCACTCAAGTTTCTAAATTATTAAATGAAAAACTTAGCACAATAAGGTATTGGGTTTTTGCATTAAACTCTGTATTAAAAATAGAAAATAGCAAATTCACTAAAACAGATATAGAAAACTTATTGTTGGTTAAGAAATTAAAGGCAACTGGATATACTATTAAACAAATAGAAGAGTATTGTACGGAAAATTTAATGCCACCAGAAGAGTTAAGTTTACAAGACCCTAAGAATCCAATAGGTAATAAGGCATTTTTACAACAATTCAGTATAGCTATGGAAAAGCTAAATGAAAATATTGATTACAAATTAAGCTTATTAGATGAAAAAATTAATATATTACAAGAGTTAAACAATGATATTGATGAAAAGATTGAGAAAGTTATTCCAGAATTAATATCACAAACTATTGATGATAAAATCAATTCTATAGATTCAATTAAAGAAGATATAATATCATCTATAAACTCTGATAAAAAAGCAAAAGAAGAAGAAATAGAAACTATATTAGCTAGACATGAAGCCAAGATTACTACTGATTTAAGAAATATGCTTGAAGAACAAAGACAAAAACAAGAAGAATTGATTAAAGAGCAGGAATCTAAGAAAAAAGGATTCTTTGGATTCTTTAAAAAATAGACCTATTTATATTAAAAGCATACCCAATTAGGATAAAAGGTATACTAATTTGGGAAGAAATCACCTAAAATTTAGTAAATTTATTATAATTCTATATAAAAATGATTGAAAATACAGGTTATTTAACTAAGATAGCCTGTATTTTTTATTAAAATGTCCTAAATAAGTATACTTTTAAGCTAAATTTCATTGATTATTTATAACTTTTCCCAAATAAGTTTACCTTTTAGAGTTGTTGTTTTATTATATTATATATATATTTATATTACAACAACTAATTTTATTTATTTATTAGAGATAGCTGAAAGTCGCATAAACACTAGATTTTGTTCTTCTAAAGGTATACCTAATTGGTAAAAAAGGTATACTCGCTTGGTAAAAAAAGCATACCTAATTGGTAAAAAAGGTATACCTATTTGGGAAAGTATGTTACAATATTAAAGTATACTTATTTGGTAAAAAAGGTATACTTGATTAGGATAAAAGGTAAACCTATTTGGGAAAGGTGATATTATGAAAAAAGAAAAATCATTAATAGAGAAACAAGAGCAATTACAAATGAATTTAGAAATAGAACAAATGGATACAAGTAAATATCTTTATAAATCAAATAATTTAATTGAGAGTAGTTATACATTTGATTTAAACGAATTCAGATTAACTTATTTAGCTATAAAGAAGTTAACACCAATTTACATTAAAACTAATATTACAAAATCTCAAATGAAAACAGTCTTTGGACATGAAACATTTAAAGATATAAAAATTTCAGTAAATGAATTCAAAAAAGCATTTTCACTTACATCAAATAATATATATGATATTTTAGAAAAAGCTACTGCAAAATTGCAAAAGAAACAACTTGAATATTATGAAGGTAACGGAGTTTATGTAACAAAAAACTGGGTTATTACTAGCAAATATGACAGAAATAATGCTTGTGTATATATAACATTCCATACAGATTTAATATTTGATTTATTAATATTTAGAGAAAGATTTACTAGAGTGTCTTATAACTCATTTCAAGATTTTACAAAAACACATTCTTATAGATTATATGAACTTTTAAAATGTTATCTATATGATGGTGTGAGAGAAATGACATTAGAAGAATTAAAATTTAAATTAGCTATAGATAAAAATAGTTATCCTAAATTTTCAAGTTTTAGAGTAAAAGTATTAGATAGTTGTTTAGAAGAAATCAATAGATTATCAGAAATATATGCCACATATGAAACTAAAAGGATAGGAAGAAGTGTAGGTATTATTGTATTTCATATAAGCGAAAATAAAGAAAATAAAACAACAATAAAAGAAAACCAGGTTTCTGATGTTATTACCCAGGAACAAATAGACAAAATGATAAGCATGACAAAGGTTAGGCTTACTGGAAGAAATATAACTGTAATTACTGAAAAAATACTAGAAGCCATCAAGTATTATAACATTGAGGATATGGGTTTCTATGATTATCTTCAAGAAAAAATAGATATAATTAATGAATATAGCAAAATAAAACCTATAAGAAACTATGTAGCTTGTTTAATAAAAGCTATACAAGAAAATTGGAAACCCAATATTATATTACACAACAAAGATTTAAATGGGTTTAATAATTTTGAAGGAAGAGGGTACACCAAAGAAGAGTATGATACAATAGAAAAAATGGCATTAGGTTGGGCAGATGATGATGAAGTAGAAAAATGGAATCAAATGTAATGCTACTAATAGTTTTCCTAAGAGGTTTTATATATTTAATAATATAATTTATCATCTAAAAAGTTTAAAGGCTTAGAAAGGCTATTAAAGCCAAAGAACAAGACTTAATCAATGAATATCCTAGACCATCAATATTTATAGAAGAGCATAAAGCACCTAGTGAACGTAAGAATTTAATAAAAGGATATAATGAGTTTATTAGTTGGTTTAATAATTGGAATGGTGAAAAAGTATTAATATCTGATATTAAAGAAATATGCAATATTAATACTAAGCAATGGGAAAAGTTAAAAAAGCATAAAGATATTAAAGAATATTTTAATAATATACAAATAATAAGAGATAATAGAAAATATTATTTAAGTAAAAAATAAATAAGTAGCCCCCTTTTTATGCCTATATATATACCTAAAAAAGGGGGGCTACTATAATTAAGGAGTGAAAAAATATGAAAAAGAAATATAATTACAATGATGAAGAATTAATAGACTTTTTAAATTATTATGTTGATAATGATATAGTTATGCTTACAGATGATAAATGGTATTAAATATCACATAATATTGACTATTAAATATCAAGATGATATAATAAGTATTGATGGACATAATATGCCCATATCAATAAACAATTACTAATTATTACGAAAATAACAAGGAGGTGAAGTTATGTTTATATCAAATCTTAAACAAATTGAAGAAACAGTTAACAAAACTCATCCAATGAATATTGTTAATAAAGTTGTCTATGTAAACAAATGAATATATCAAGTGAAAAGTATTCTGAAAAAGTAAGAGAGTTTAGAGAGCAAGGTTGTAATTTGTTCTAAAAAAAGAATTGGCTATGTATACATATTTAATTTAGAGGGAGAAGTATAGTGTTTGAAAAAATCCCCTCTAAAACCAATCCTTTCAACAACATTATAAATCAAATTATATGTAAAAGAAAGGGGAATTTGTAGAAAAATGATACAAATAATAGAAAATTTAGTTTATAACCACAGTATGGAAAAGGAAGAAAATAATGATTTAATATATTTAGGTTATTTAACTAATTTATTATATGATAAAGCAGCTAAACAATATGCTAAAAATAATTCAGAAAATGAGGAAGACAGATTATTTTTAATAGATGAATATAATGAATTGGTAAATAATGAACATATAAATGATTGCAATAATTTATTTTTATAAAAGCAGGTGATTATAAATGAATAGTAATTTAATAGTGTTTAACGAATTCAATATTGAAAGGAGCAAAAATAGTGGATGATGAATTAATGGAAGAAAATGAACTAATACAAATAGAAGAAATTAGAAGGAGTAAAAAAAGAATAGAAATGGATAATATATATAAAGAATTATATCATAATGATTATTATGATGAATTTTATTATGGAACTGATTATTATAGCTTTATATATTAAAGAATGAAGAATTATTTTAAGGAGAAGAATATGAAAAAATACATAGGTAGATATAGGGTGGTATGTGAATTTGATAGAAATACATTAAAACCCATTAAAAATGATACTTATATATTATGTCATAAAGATGGACAAATATATAGAATTAATGATTATTTATTGGCTTATTATAGACCTAATAAGGGGAAAGTTCAAAGTTTTATAGATAAATTGAAAAATAGTGGAATAAGTTTAATAGAAAATCATTCTTCAGACGAAGATATATTGATTTATTTCAAAGAAAAAGAGATAGATAATTTAGCTAATGAAGTAGGAGCATTTACATCTGGTGCAAATATACCACCAACATCAATTTTAAATCTAAGGAAACAAAAATGGTTCAAGAACAATATACAAGAATATATAGATAAAGGTTTATATAAACCTAAAAAAGAATTAAGTGAAGAAGAAAAAATAGTTTTTAGAGAAAGATTTATAAGAATGAAAAATAATAAGATTAAAAAATAGGGAAATATTGCACTTAAAAGGCTCTAAAAACGGTTTTAATATTTATTAAATATATTTCTTATCTAAGTATTATAAAGCCTTAAATGAGCCTTTAAATGTAGTTAAAATAATAAAGGAGAGTGAAGCCTATTGGCAATGAATAAGAATGTACAAATATTAAGTATAGAAGGTAAGGATTTATTAACTAAAAAATATAAAGTTACTAAAAATTCTTTATATAAAGCGAGTTTAGATGATTCAATAGAAGTAGATGAATTTAAAAGATTAAATAAAAAAATTATTAAATTTAATAAAAAGAAAAAGAGATTTTATTCAGAGGATATAATTACTGTAACTTTCAAATATTCAGCCAAAGAAACAGATAATGATTATTCTGATGAAGAATTTGAAAGAATAGAAAGTTTAAAATTAGCCTATGATGTTGTTATGGAAGAAGAAAATAATGATAATAAAGATACTCTTAAAGATATAAAGGAATCATTTAAAATAGCTAAAAAGAATTTTAATCAAAAAGAGATTAGGGAGCAATTATATCATTATGGATTCAATATTATAATAAATGGAAAACTAAAACACTTTATTAGATATAAAAGGTCGAGTGGTAGTGCAAGAGTTGGCAAATGTTTATTTATAAATGAGAATTATTATAAAAAAATGATGGATTGGTCTTTTGCAGGAATAAAGCATAAACCAAATACAGAAATGGATTGTAGCTCTATGGAAGCATATATATCATTATCAACTTCAACTTGCATAGATAGATTCAAATTAAAACCCGAAAATATATTACTTATAGACGATATAACATCAACATTTACTGATACCATAATGGCTATTAAATTAATCAATGAAGTGAGAGATAAAAATGATAATATAGTAGATGGTGATTTATATACCGATGTAGAAACCACTCAAATAACTAATAAAATAACAGATGGCGAGAATTTATTAGATAAAAGTATATTTGAAGAATATGGGTATGGAAATAAAGCTATATTGCAAATAAGAAATAGATTTTTTAAAGGAATAGGTATTAATACTGATATTCAACAATTTTTTAAAGATAATAATATAACTGAAATTAGTCAATTAAATGGGAAGACTATTGCAAAAGATATTTCACAAATCAAATTAATAACTACTCCAAGCAGTGTAAAATATTTAAAATATGGAACATTTGAGAAATGGTTAACTCAAATAGTAGAAGATTGGGGCATTTGCAAGTATGAAAAACCTCAGCATCATTTCAACGGCATGGTACAAACCCATTACCAATTAATAAATACATTAGGTATGAACAAAGAAGAAATGGAATTATTTTTAGAAGATACTATAAGATATATAGATTATTTAAAGAATGATACAACAGTATTTAAATATCATTTAGGATTATTAGCTAATGTAAATGAAGAGATAAGAGAAATAGATAATATAAATAATAATGCAGAATTTATACTAGAAATGTTAAAAAGAAATGATGATTTTATACATACAAAAATATGTTCAAATTTCAAAAATGAAATTATTAAAAGTTATATAAAAAATGCTAGAAGAGGTCATATATTAGTTAATGGAAATTATAGTATAATAATTTCTTGTCCATATGAATTTTTATTAGCATCTATAGGTAAATGGAATGGTAAAAGTAGTGTATTAAAACCATTTGAATGTGTTTGTTCTAAGTTTGAAGAAAATAAAGAAATATTAGGGACAAGAAGTCCCCAACCAACAATGAGTAATATGTGTAGCTTTATTAATAGAAAATCTGAAATATTAGATAAATATTTTAATACCAATAGTAAAGAGGTTATATTTATTAGTGGGATTGATAATAATGTAATGGAGCTATTAAGCAGTTGTGATTTCGATAGATTTGTCGCATAATATAGTAATATATTATTGAAAATGTGGTGAACCTGTAAATGCAGGGTGTATAGTTAAGGCTATGCTAACGGTGAAACTCCTAACGTAAAGGCGAGGACAATACCGTGCTAAGATTTAATGGTTTAATAATTAAATAATACAAAAATAAAAAAAAGAGGTGATAAAATGGAACAAGAAATATGGAAAGAAATTAAAGGTTATGAAGGTTATTATGAAGTTAGTAATTTGGGAAGATTTAGAAGTATGGATAGAATTATTATTTTTAAAGATGGAAGAAAAGTATTTTATAAAGGAAAAAATATAAATGGAACTATAGGTAGAGATGGATATATAGATGTAAAATTATCTAAAAATGGGGAAATAAAAACTAGAAAATTACATAGATTAATAGCTCAAACATTTATATTTAAGGAAGATTATATAAATTTAGAGGTAAATCATATAGATTATAATAGAACCAATAATAATATCAATAATTTAGAATGGGTTTCTCATGTAGATAATGTTCATCATTCTTCTCAAAAAGGAAGGTATAAAGATAATGTTAGAGGTTGCAAAAATGGCAGAGCTAATTATTCAGAAGAGGAAATCAAATATATAAGAAAATTATATGATAATGGTAAAACAGTAATGGATATTATAAAAATATTGTTTCCAAATTTAAACTATAGTGAAAGAAAAAATAAATGGACTAGAATAAAAGAAATAGTAACTAGAAAAACATATACAAACATATAATAATAAATAACCATTAAATAAAGTGTAACGACTATTCCGAAAGGAAGTACATTTAAGGTGAAAGTCCTTATTTGGAAGTGCCACACACCCTATATAAAGGGTGAAGAGATAGTCTAACCCGACTCTTATATGAGTGTTAAAGTATCTCGAAAGAGACGGTATAAGTGGGTGATTCAATATTGCTTACTGATAATAAATATTTAGTAAATGCACTAAAGAGATTAAATGAAGAAGTAACTGTTTATGATAAAAAAATACCTAGATTTTTAATACCAACAGATTTTACACCTAAAGCAACAATTAAAAGAAAATATAATTGGAAAGACCTTGCAGATGTAGATATTAAATGTAGTTCTAATAAAATAGGTGAAATAATTAATTTAGCACAAATGTTAAATAGTGCTTATTGGGATAAAAAATCTAATAATGCTCCAGAAGAGGAATTATTTGAATTATATAAAGATATATGCCAGTTAGATGTTTTATCATGTATAGAAATAGATAGATGTAAAAAACTAAGTCCTGTAAATGCAAATAAAGAATTAGACAAGATAAGAAAGAAAAATTATTTAGACAAAGGATACATAATTAGAAATAAGCAACCTAAAGAAGTAGGAATTAGACCTTATTTCTTTAAATTCTTAGAAGGTGGTAAGGATTATAAATTCAAAAAGTTTAATTGTGGAATGGACAATTTAGAAATTATACTAGATGAAAAAGTTAAATATAAAAAATATATTAAAAAGTATATTAATTTTACAGACATTATAACAAAACATAGTCATAGACTTACTGATAGAAAAAAATTATTAAGATTAAAAAATACAATAATAGAATTCAATAAGGAAATATCATATATTCATAATAGTAACATTAAAAATAAATGGGAATTATATGAAATTATTCATAACAAATATCTTGAATATATAAAATCTACCAATATAACACCAGATATAATTTATGCTGTATTATATAGAATTTCAAAGGCTAATGAGATTGAGATGTTTAAAGAATATAAAAAAATAGGGAAAAGCTTCTTAAATATGTTGTATGAAGCAAATAAGAAAGTATTTTTAAGTTACATATTAGAAAACAAAGAAAATGATAGCTTAATAGAAGATAATGATGGCAAAATAGATTTATATGGCTTAAAATTCAATAAAATAAGTAAAATTTAACAAAAAAGTGCCACGAAAAGTTTATCAACACCCTTCAAGGTCGCATGAACACTAACTTTCAAACTCAAAAATGTTAGTGCTTTAGGTAGGGGACACCAAAAAAGCGGCTTGATACTTCTTTAAGTACCGCCCAAATGAATGATTGGTTTAGTTCCTTACACATTATCTATTTTTTATAATTTCTTCTCCACATAGAGCAGTCTTGATTATGGTGGTATAAAGAATATGGCTTCACAACTCCTTTATTATATAAAATTATTAAATTACCCCCTATTTTAATCAATATTTAGCCAAATAAAATACCACCATAATCAAGACTGCTCTATATTAAACTATCACACGCATTACATGGGTAAGAAATTATAAATAAATGAGGAGGAATTTAAAAAATGGCAAAGAAAAGTATTTCATTACAATTTACCAATGCAGAATTATCCATTGAAGATGGTAAATACATATTAACTGAAACATCAAAAGATGATACTAAGAGTTACTCTTTAAGTACCTTTTTAGATTCATTAATAGGTCAAGAAGTAAGTTTAAGTTTAAAAAATACTAATGATATAGAATCTATAGAATAAGTCCGAGAATAACGGTTAGAATATTATTCATTAACAAAGTATAAATAATTAGACATTATTTGTGCAGGCGTTTGTTGGAAGTGCCCGGCTTAATAAAAACCGAAGAAATTGTTGAATTGGGGTAATAGTTTGCGGACTATTACTTGGTAGTGGGGATGTTTAATTCCCTCTATGACACAAATATAAATATTTCAAACAGATATACTTCAAATATTAGAAGCTCTATAAAGTTAAGGATTACAGCATAATTACTCCTTTTTAGAAGTTTCTAAATATTTGTATGCTCTCTGTGGTGGAGAGGATAAATATGAGCCAAAATCTTCTTTTAGAATGGTCTTAATATGGAAATTAAATTAAGACAAAACAAAGTAATAGTTGACTGAAAAAGTGAAAAGTATTATAGATATTTTCTTTAAAGTAATACTCTATTACAGAATATCATTTGTTTTGAACAAGAAAGTTTTTGGGTATTCAAAATTATAATGCAGAGTGTAGCAGTGGTAGCTTATCAGACTCATTATCTGAAGGTCGAAGGTTCAAATCCTTCCTCTGCATCCATTAAAATAATTAATATAGATATGTAGTTCAGTGGGTCAGAACGCTGCTCTGATATGGCAGAAGTCATAGGTTCAAATCCTATCATATCTACCAAATAGAACCCTTTAAGGCTATGACTTATAAAGTTATCCTAAAATCAAAGTAAAGTAAATCCAAAGTACAAGGATTGTAGTATTGGTCTAGTTGAGTACAACCTTAGATGCTACAAAATATATAAAAAATATGGGAGTTTATACCGTAAGTAGGAGCGGGGCAGACTGTAAATCTGTTGTTTGATTAACTCGATTGGTGCAACTCCGATAGCTCCCACCATTAAATATGTTGGATTAATCCTAATGGTAAGGAAATAGTTTGCTAAACTATTAGTAATCGTAATTTGTTACGGTGTATTGGTTCGAGTCCAATATCCAACGCCAAATAATAGAAATAATATTGTGGGATGTAAATGCCCGTCTTACTGTAACTATTATACATTACAAATAGTTATAGTATATGGAGTGTTACTCTAATTGGTAAGAGGTTTGTCTTGAAAACAAATGTAGCCTTTAAAAGCGATAAAGGTTCGAGTCCTTTACACTCCGCCATAATAAAACCCTCTTTTTTAGTTTTATAGTTCTATTTTGTGAGTAATAGTGACAAAACTGAAAAACTATATAATAAATTTTAAATGAGGAGATTATAAAGAATGAATAATAATATCAATAATGAAACAAAAAAACATGGAAAATACTATGTTATAAAAACAAAGGCATTAGCAGGTACATTAGAATGGATTACAGGTCAAAGACCTTACGTTTTTAAAGATAGAGATGATGAAACTAAAATCATATATAGTTTTTTATATAATGATGATTTTAAAGGTGCATTAGATATGTTATATCAGGCTAGAAATAAGTTCAGAAAAGAAAATGAATAGAAAATAAAAAGAAGGAACGTGGTTGAGTATGATTAAAAAGAGAGTAACAGATTTAATAACAATAGATATGGTTAGAGCATGGAATAATAATATCTATACAATTACCGCTGGAACTGGAACAGGCAAAAGCTACTTTATAAAAAATATTGTTTATCTAGTTGCAGAAGAAAAATTTGAAAAAATATTATTTTTAGTACATAGGGTTAATTGTAGAAATCAATTTTTAGATGAAATAAATAAAGATAAAAAAGCTGACACTATAATAATAAGAACTTATCAATATTTAGAACAAATAAATGATATAGACAATTACTTAAAGCAATTTAATTATATAGTATCAGATGAATTTCATTATTGGATTTCAGATGCGGCTTTTAACCCTAAAACTGAAATTTCTTTTAATGCTATACTAAATGCAAATCATGCTAAAAGAATATTTATGAGTGCAACAAGTAATAATATGTCAAGATTTATTCATGGATATAAAAAAGTTGATACAATAGATTATGAATTAGGCATTGAATACAATTTTAATGATATTTCCTTCTTTCATAATGACAAAACTATTGCGAGACTTATTCAAACATTTATAAGAAATAAACAAAAAGCAATATTTTTTATCCAAAGTGCTGAAAAAGGATATAATTTATATAAACAATATAAGGAAAATTGTATATTTAATTGCAGCAAGAATAATAATGAATATTATCAATATGTTGATGAAAAGAAAATAGAAACTATTCTAAATAATGAGGGATTTAAACAAGAAAATGGAATTAAAGAGAACATATTAATAACCACAACTTGTTTGGATGCTGGTGTTAATATAATAGATACTGATTTACATTATATAGTTTGTGATATAAAAGATTATGATACATTAATACAATGTATTGGTAGAAAAAGAATCCAAGATAATGAGGATTATTTAAATGTATACATAAAAAATATTAGTAATCAACAAATAGGTGGGTTAATTACTAGGAATAAGAAAAAAGTAGAACAAGCTAGGTATTTAAAAAATCATACTATAAAGGAATATTTGCAAGAATACACAAGACAAAGTGATATAAATAATATAGTTTATAATGATATATTAGAGGATAATAATTGCACTTTAAAAGTTAATGAATTAATGTATATAAAAAATTTAATGGATATATTTCAATTTGAAGTAATGCTTAATAAGGGTAAATTAGGATATTGTGAATTTATTAAAGAATTACTAAAATTAAAATCTTATAAGTTTATTGATGCTAAAGATAATAATAGTAATGATGAAGAATTAATAGACTTTTTAAATTATTATGTTGATAATGATATAGTTATGCTTACTAGAGATGATAGGAAAGAATTAATTGAAAAAATTAATGTTAAGTCCAATGGTAAATTATTAAAAGGTATAAACATTTTAAATGGTGCATTAAAAGAAAGAGGAATAAATAATTATATAATTATTGAATTTGAAACAACTAGAAGAGTCAATGGTAAGAAAAATAAATATAAAAACGCATGGAAGGTTATGCAAATAAATAAATGTAATAATTTATAAAATAATAATTTTGACCCCCCTAAATGGGTGACAAGCTATATATATAGGTTCACACCCAAAAAAGGGGGTCAAAAGAAAAAATATATAAAAATAATAATATATATTTATGCAATATTAATGTATAATTATTCACTACTAAAATTGTAATATATATGACTTATTTATTAATTATTAGAAAATTATTAATTGATATGATTTTATAGGCTTAACAGCCCGAATATTCACATACGTTCATATTCTTCCTCGTTATTAATCATTTTGTGCCAAAATGCTTAATGGTAATATAATTAATTTGGATTATGATTATGTGTATAATTTTACTAGATATAAACAAATGAATAAATAAGCTAAAAGTACCTTGATAATCTACGTAATTCAAGGGCATATTTTTTAGAGGAATTAGTATTTAATGATTCCTTTATTATATTAAAAAAGCCTAGTGCTGGACACACTAGACTTGTCTAAGAACATTTTTTGTTTTTGGATTATTGAATTAAAAAAAAGATATTTTCAACAAACTAGATGCTATTTAGATGGAGCATCTTTTTTGTTTGTTGTGTTAAATTTTATAAAAACTTTAATGTGTATAGTGTAGTGGCTATCGTATCTTGTTTTCAACTAGATGACATGGGTTCGATTTCCATTACATACTCAATAATATTATGAATAAATAGCTCAGTTGGTAGAGCACTTGACTTTTAATCAAGGGGTGGTGAGTTCAAATCTCACTTTATTCACCACAAAATAAATAATTTAGGGAGAAGAATGAATGAAAGAAGGATTAGAGAAAAGAGATAATGAAAGCAAATTTAATTATATTAAAAGAATAACAGATTATAAAAATGAATTAGACCTAGATTATAATGAATGGGTCAGATTAATTATAAATAAAGAGTATTCATCAGATAATGCTAGAAAAGGATATTATATCGTAAAACCTTTATTAGATATTTTGGAAGAGGAGCAAATAAACAGTATTAATCCTAAAAATAAAATACAACAAGTTAAAGACATAATAGGTGAATTAGATTTAAAGAAAATAGAAGTCAGAAATAAAACAAATAAATTAAATAGGATTAAAAAAGATTTTTCTAAAACAATAGAAATTGCTAATGATATAAAGGAATTTCTAAATGATGAAATATATGATTTTCCACAATTAAATTATGAACCAATAATTAATAAATCAGATAATAAACTAATTGTTTGTATTGGTGATTGGCACATTGGTTATATTTTAAAAAATTATGAAGGTAATAGTTATAATTACAAAATAGCAAAACAAAGACTAAATAAATATTTACAACAAATTAAACAAACTTGCAATCTATATAATATTAAAGAAGTTGTTGTGTGTAATTTAGGTGACATTATAGAGAATACATATCTAAGAAATAATCAATCATATAATTGTCAATTTACATTTTCAGAACAAATAGTTAAGGCAACTCAATTATTATATAGCTTTATTACTAGAATAAGTGAATTTGCAAATGTTGAATTGCATAGTGTGGGTGGAAATCATAATAGAATAACCGGAAATAAGAAAGATAATTTAGAATCTGATAATGTTAATGTTGTTGTGGTAGAAATGCTTAAATCTTTTATAGGTATGGCGAATAATAAGAGAATAAAGATTTGTGAACCTAATTATAAAGATGATAGTGATGAGTTTGTTATCTATGATAAAAGAATAAAGATTTTTCATGGTGATGAAAGACCTAAAGAATCTGCGAAAATATTAATAGATAATGCGAATATTGTTATTAGAGGACATTTTCATAATTTTGGCATAGATTATTATAATAATAATTATTTAATAACTAATGGTTGCCTATTTGGAACTAATCCATACGCTAGTAAATTAGGATATAAGAGTAAAGCAACACAAACACTAATTGTTATAAGTAAAAATGGAATAGAAAGTATTAAAAATGTTGAATTAAATTAAAGAGATAGGAGAGAAAAAATATGGAGAATGTGAATTATAAAGATAATATAGTTGAAGAAATGTTAATAAAGGAAGCTAATAATAGAAATATTGTTATCAATCAAAACGTAAATACAGAAACTATGTATAAAGCTATATATTGGCTAAAGAAAATTAAAACAATAGATGATAAAAATAATATCCCAGTAGAAAATAGACAACCTATTAATATTTATATTAATTCTTATGGTGGTGAGGTTTATGAAGGATTAGCTTTAATATCATTAATTAAGAATATGCAAAAAAAAGGATATATAATTAATACCTATTCAGAAAGTAAAAGTATGTCAATGGGATTTGTTATTTTTTGTGTAGGTACTAATAGATATATGAGTAGATATTCAACATTAATGTATCATAGTGTTTCATCTGCAACTTATGGAAAGGTTCAAGAAATGATTGAAAATATAGATGAAGTGATTAGATTAGATGAGCTTATAAAATCTATAATAACAGAACATACCAATATTCAAAGAGAAACATTAGATGAAGTTACTAAATGTAAAAAAGATTGGTATATAAATAGTGACGAAGCATTAAAACATAAGATTGCTACAGAAATTATATAAAGGGGAATGAAATTTTATGAATAAAGAAAGAATAGATACTAAAGAAATGATAGAAAATGAAGGATATACATTACAAAAAGCAAATGAAGAGGAATTGACTAATGAAGATTTAGAATTAAAAGATAATGATACATTAGATAGTTTAAATAAGGAACAACTTATTGCAATTATAGATGATTTAGTAAGTAAGAAGATGTTAAATACGGGTAATGTTGATGGTATTTCAATAAATGAAAAGAATTTTGAAAAAGGCGTAGAAGAGGGAAGTTTTTATGCAGGTATTTACCAATCATTAATCTCTTGTGGAATGGTTATGAGGGATGCTTATAATTTAACTCTTAATATAAGTACTTCTAAAGGCAATTTGGAAACTGCAAAAGTAAATTTAATTAATGTAGAAAAACAATGTATTTAGTATTGGGGTCTGCTTATGAGTAAGAATAATAAAAAGAAGGATACAGACTTTAGAATAACGCCATTTCATGTAAATAATAGTGTTACTGGCAGTTCAGTTTTAGTAGAAGTAGATGGACTTAAAATATTATTAGATTTAGGTATGTTCCAAAGTCAAACACATAAATTAGTAGATATTTACAAAATAAATTATCAAAAATTAAATATACCTTTTGAAGAAATAGATTATGTAATTTTATCATCTAGTCATGCTGACCATTGTTGCGGTATTGGAATATTAGGAAGGGATGATATTAATTTTAGTGGTAGAGTTATTACAACTGAAATGGCTCAAGAGTTAATAGCATTAAATATAAAAGATTCAGCTCATTTAATGGTTAATGAATGTAAAGCATATAATAAAAATATAGCAAGGCTGAATTACAACCTTTGTATAGTGAAAAAGAAGTTATTAATGTATTAAATATATTAGAGGGTCATGGATATGGTGAAACTATTAGATTAAATGATAATGTTAGTTTTGAGTTTTTACCTAATGGTCATTTAAGTGGTGATGGTAGTATTTATATCACATATAGAAAATCTGAATATGAAAAGAAAAGGTTGCTATATACCGGTGACCATAATTTTAATAGAAGAAAACCATTCACAAAACATTGGATAGAAAAGAATTATAAAGCAGATGTAGTTATTACTGAATCTACTTATGCTGGAAGAAACCATCCTAAAGAAGATATTTTTAAACAAATGGAAAATGCTGTAGTAGATGTGTGTTTAAATAAGAAAGAAATATTGTTCATCCCTACATTTGCTATACATAGGCAAACAGAAATCATTTATATGTTAAAGAGAATATTTGATAGAAATGAATTTCTTAAAAATTCTAATATTCCTATATATTCAGCAGGTGTAATGAGTGGGAAAGCTCATAGAATATTAGGAAATCCTAAATATAAGGAATTTTATGATGAAGAATGGCAAGATTTAGATAATATATTTGAATGGGATAGAATAAATTTTATAGAAAGATTTAAAGATGTTGTAGAGAAATTAACAGATAATAAATGTAAAATTGTTCTTGCTTCTAGTGGAATGTTAACAGGTGGATATTCTAGCTATCTGACAGCTTGTTATGTAGGAAGAACTAATGTTAATTTCTTATTTACTGGTTATCAAGCCATTGGAAGTGTTGGAAGTAGAATTATGGAGGGGACACATAAAACTGTTTCCATTCAAGGAAAGCCATACCCAATTAGATGTAATGTTATAGGGAAAATTAATTTGAGCGGTCATGCAGGTAATGACCAATTAATAGGATTAATTAAAAGTTTGAATCAAAAAGTATTAAAGAAAGTAATTATTATACATGGTGATGATGATAGAAAAGAATTGCTAAAGAATCAATTAGATAAATGTTTAGATTTTACTGTTGATGTAGTAGTTCCAAAGGTAAAAGAAGTTATTAAAGTATAATATTAATGAAATGAAAAATAATGGAAGTGATAAATATATGGCTAAACAAAGAGGTGCAAAGGCAGAAAGCAAAAAGATAGAATGTCAAGAGTGCCATAGAGAATTAATTGAAACGAATTTTTATATATCTAAATCTCCATTATTTCCGTCAGGTAGAGTAGGTGTATGTAAAACTTGTATTAAAAAGAAATTATTAGAGAATGAAGGAGATAAAAATATTCTATATTCAATATTCCAAGCATTAGATATTCCATTCTTTCATGATAAATGGGAAGAAACTTATCTACAAAATAATGAAGATTTAATTTCTACATTTGGTGTTTATGTTAGACAAGCTAATAGTGGAATAAATGAATTTGACGGCTGTACATATAAAGATAGTATATTTGAAAAAGGAAAAGGTAATGGTAAAACCTCTTCTAAGCCTACTAAAACTAAAAGAGAAAAAAAGAATAGATTTAAGATTAAGGGTATGTCACAAGATGCTTTAGAAGAAAAATGGGGCATTGGATATACTGAGGAAGAATACTATTGTTTTGAAAATAAATGGGCTAAATTAGTTGATAATTATGGACAGAAAACTTCATTACATAGAGAAGCTTTAACCACTTATATAAGATTTCGTGTTAAGGAAGAGTTAGCAACTGCTAAAGGTGATGTAGCAGAAGCAACTAAATGGGGAGCATTAGCAGAAAAGGCACAAGCAGCAGGTAAATTAAATGTTGTGCAATTAAGTAAATCAGATATAAGTGGTGGAATTGATTTATTACCACAATTATTTGAAGCAGTAGAAAGCAAAGTAGGAATAATTCCTATTTTACCTAAATTAAAAGAACAACCATATGATGATGCTGATTTAATTATATGGGCTATATTAGAATATGAACAAAGATTAGAAGGTAAACCAAGAATTGAATATAAGGATATATGGAATTTCTATGATGAAATGTTAAAGGACTTTTATCAACAAAAGGGATATTCAGATGAACAGATACAGCAAGAAAGAGTTAAAAGAAATGCTGTCTTTAGGGATTTATCTGAAATTTATAAAGAACCTGTTTATGAGGAAGAGGATAGTTAATGGCAGGGTATGAAAATTTTACTGATAATGATAAAAATGTAATATATAGAACAGATATTTATAACCCTTCATTTGAAAGTCCTTTACAAAAATCAGCAGAAAAAACAAACACATTAGATAAACATTTAGTTGAATTTACAGAATTATGTTCATTCCTTAGATGGATGCCCGATATATTTTGGGATATGTATAAGCCAGAAAAAGGTGGATTAACTTTTGACTTGCATCAAAGAGTTATGATTAGAGTTCTTTCCAGATTTGGTGAGAACTATTTTTGTGCTCCTAGAGGTATATCTAAAACATTAATCCATGTAATGAACCAATATCATACAGCTTGTTGTTATCCCAATATAACTACTTCTATAACAGCTTCAACTAAAGAATCAGCTGTAAAGATATGGAAGGATAAACATGATGAAATATTAAGGTTCTATCCTTCTTTTGCAGACAATATAAAAAAAGCAAGTTTTAGTAAAGACTATGGAATCGTTGAATTTGTTAATGGTTCTGTAGTAGACTCTTTAGCCAATTCTCAACAAAGTAAAGGATTGAGAAGAAGAAGAGGTGGATTGGAAGAAAGTGCTTTAATAGATAAAGAAACATATGATGATGCTATTGAACCAATTTTTAATATTTCAAGGTCTACTATGACTGGATTAGTAGATGCAGAGGAATTAAATGGACAAATAAACAGATACTCAACTTCGGGTTATAAAAATAGTGATGAATATGTACAAATATTAAAAGTTCTAAAAGATATGAAGAGTTTAAAGGGTTCGTTTGTATTTGGTTCAGACTGGAGAATACCAATTCACTTTGGTAGGCAAAAAATGACAACAATTATTAAAGCAAGAGATAGAAATATAGTAAGATTTAGACAAAACTATTTGTGTGATTGGATAGGAGTAAGTAATGGTGGATTAGTTAATATTTCTAAATTAATCAAAGCTAGAACATTATCACCAACAGATATAGAGTTTGAATGTCCTAAAGATAAGAAAGGAAACTTCTTACTTAATGAGTATGTTATTGCTATGGATGTTGCTAGAAGTGAAAGTGAAAATAATAATAAGACAGCAATATTTGTGTTAAAATTAATAAAGGCATCTAATGGCAGAATTAGACAAGTTAGAGTTGTTAATATTACTACACCACCTAATGGATTAAATTTCATGGAACAATCTGTAATAATTAAAAAGATGTTCTATAAATATGGTGGAAGCTTAGATGAGGAGAAAAGTAGGGTAAAAGCTATAGTAGTAGATGCTAATGGTGTGGGTTCAGCAGTTGTTGATTGTTTATTGGAAGAACAAACAGATGATGAAACCAATGAAGAATTAGGCTGTTTTGCAACAATAAATACAGAACAAAAATCACAAAATCCTGATGCACCTAAAATAGTATATGCCTTAAAGGCTCAATCTTGTAATAAAGAAATGATTGTAAATTTCATAGATTATATAGAATCATCTAAATTGAAAATGATAAAAAAGATAAATAATGATTCTTTAAATGAAGTAGAAGAAACTTTAAGTAGAGATAAAAAAGTTTTACTAGAGCAACAATCAAAACAAGTTGAAAAATTAATAGATGAAGTAGCAAATTTAAAATTAGATATTAAAGATAAGACAACTAAAGTTGTACAAGTTGTTAAAAAGATAGATAAGGATAGATATTCAGCATTAATAATGGGATTATATTATATAAATTTATTTCTGGATACTATTGAAGAAGAGGAAGAAGATGATAGAGAATATGTATTTATCTAAAACAAGAAGAAGGGTGGTGAAATGGTGGAAAATGAAAAATTAAAGAAAAGAGGTAGACCTAAAGGGTCTAAAAATGGCTTTACTAAGGCAGAAGTTGAAAAATTACAAAATAAAATAAATGATTTAGAAAAACAATATAATAGTTATGATGAGGTTATAAGTAATTTTGTTGATGGATTTGTTCTTGAAATGACTCAAAATATCAAGACAATAAGTTTAGAAACTTTACAAAGATGGTTTAGTAATCCAGACCAATATATGACAGAAATTAATGATTTATTAACTTATTATTATATTATAGACGGTAATATATCTCAAATGTATGATTTAATATTCGCTTTACCTGAATTAAATTATACTATTAAATGCTATGGAGATAAATCAACATATAGCCAAGATGTTGCAAAAATAAGAAGTGTTTTAGAAAATACAATTAAGCATAAACAACTTACTAGACAATTACTTGTTCAATTAGCACATGATGGTACTGTATTAGGAACATGGTTAGGTGATAAACAGAATCCTTATTTTAATGTATTTAATAATTTACAATATATATATCCATATGGAGTATACAAGGGGAAGATGGTAGGAGTTTATGATTTATCATATTTAGATACTTTAACAGACGAACAGAGAAAAGCAGAATATACAAATCTTAGTCCATTTGTAACTAAAAGAAAATATGAAAAGTGGAAGAATTGTAAAGATTATGATAAGCAAAAAGAACTACAATTAATAGTATTGCCACCAGAAACATCATTAATAGCAAGAAATAGAACATTGTCATCAAGTCAAAGATTAGGATTACCACAAGGCACTCAAGCTATGAATGATTTATTACATAAACAGAAAATGAAAGATTTGGAACGTTCTATGGCAGATAAAATAATAAGAGCAATAGCAGTAGTAAAAATGAGAGATAAAGATGATAATGATAATAAAGTTAAAGAATCAATACAAAAGAGAGTATTTAATAGTGTTAAAAAAGCATTAGAAAAAAATACCTCTTCTAGTACAGGATTAACTTGTATAGGTTTACCTTCTTTTGCAAATTTTGAATATCCTGAATTTAAGAATATAGATGATATATTAAGTCCAGATAAATATGAATCTGTTAATAGTGATATTACATCAGGTACAACCATATCATCTGTTCTTATTAATGGTACTGGTGGAAATTATGCTAGTGCTAATTTAAATCTTGAAATGTTGTATAGAAAGATAGATGCGATGGTGGAACAAATTGAGGAAATATATAATCAATTAATTACTATTGTGTTAGGAAAATCTAAGGGTAAAAAATATAGATTTGAATATATTAAAGGCGTTCCTTTAAGTAAAAAAGATAAGGTAAGTAATTTAAAATCATTAGCTGATAAAGGTTATTCAATTAAACCATTGTTAGATAATTTAGGAATTGATTTTGAGGAATATATAGCACAATCTATATATGAAATAGAGGATTTAAAACTTAGAGAGAAAATAATTCCACCATTAAATACTAATAATATTTCTTCTAGCGATAATGTTGGAGGTAGACCTACAGATGATAGTGATGAAAATAATAGTACGGTAACTACGAAAACTAATGATGGGAATAGTAATCCAAAACCATCTACAACTTAATAATAGGTGGTGATTTTGTGAAAGTTATAGTTATTAAAAAGAAAGATTCTATTACTATTTGTAGAGATGGAAAGAAATTAATAATTGATAAAAATAATAAATTATTTAATAAATATAATAATTTATCAATAGAAGAAATTAAAAAAATGTATTAGGAGAGTTTATTAAATATGTTTTGAATGGTGGTGAAAAAGTGTCAAAAAATAAAGTTGGAAATTATATAGTATCATTAAATGAACTAAAAATAGATGAAAAAGACCCAACAATAAAAAAAGGTAAAGTTTTTGTATTTGATTTTGAGGTTTCAGGTAATGGACAAATTATAACTGAAGAAGTAGCAAAAGAAAACATAAATACTTTAGTAGGTAAAAGAATTACTTGTAAATATATAAGTAAAAGTGAAAATGGTGGTGAACTAGATGCACTAGGAGACCATGAAGAAAATGAAGGAACGGATAGAAATGGTGAAACAATTCTTATAACTGATACAATAGCTATAGGATTTATTGAAAAGGCATATATAGAAGAATATCAAGATGAAAATGGTATTACTAAAAAAGGTGTTTTTGCAGATATAATTATATGGTGTGATGATAAATATGGTAATATTGTGGGATTGTTAGAAGAATGGTTAGATAGAGGTATTAAGATAAATATGAGTGTTGAATACTATTATTTCAATTATAACAAGAAAGATGGTATTGAATATATACAATCACCTATTTATTTCAATGCACATACTCTATTAAATTCAGAGGATAGGGGCAATTCTGTAGTAATAGCACCATCATATGAATATGCAAGACTTATATCTTTAAATGAGATAAAAAAATATAACAAAGCTATCAACTCTTTATTAGAGAATAAAAATAGTAAAAAGGAGGAAAAAGAAGGAATGGAAAATAAATTTTTAAAAGCATTAAATGAACTTTCTTGTGGTGATTTAAGAAATAAAATAATGGAAGCACTTAAAGAAAAGATGACTGCCGCTGAATATGAATATGTTTGGATAAGCAATTATGGTATTTATCCAGACGGAAAGTATTTCTTGTATGAAACATATGAAGGTGAAGAATGGGTAAATTATAAAATTACATATTCTGTAGATGATAATGATAAATTAACTGTTGATTATGAAAATAAAGAAAAGGTAACTTATGCTCTGGTATCTGTTAATTCATTAAAAGAAGTTGAAAATGAATTAGAAACAACTAAAAATAGCTTAGCTAAATCAGAAGAAACAGTTAATAAGTTAAATGAAAAAATAATTAGTTTAAATGATTCTATTCTTGAAAAATCAAATAATTCAAAGGTGGAAAAAGGTGAATTAGAAAAGTCTTTAAATGAACTTCAAGCTAAGATTGATAAAATGCAACCTTTAGTAGACAAATATAATGAAGAATTATTTAATAAATCATTTAATGAAGCACATGAACATTTTAAAAAGAAATTTGAAAGTGTAAATGCTTTAGATGTTTTTGAAGAAGAATCAACACAAGAATTAATTAAACAATATGCTAATGAAGATGAAAATATATCTAAGGAAGCTAAATATGCTTTAAATTCTTTAGTAGTAGAAAATATAAAAGAAACTAAATTAGATGATGATGAATTAGATTTAGGAAATAGTAATGTATCAATAAATCAAATTACAGAAATTAAAGATAAAAATGAAGAATTAATAAAACAAGAGACTGATGACATATTAAAAGAAAAATATGGCATTGATTATAAATAAAAATTAAGCATGATTTTAAGGAGGATTTAAAAATATGGCAACAATGATGAGAGATTTATTAACAGTAGGTGGAAAACATAAGATTTCTAATGTAATGACTATATGGGCAAAGCCTGTTGTAAATGCAGCTATTGCTACAGTAGATTTAGATAATGGTGTATTAGTAGAGGAAGATGGATATACTGATGATGGTGTATTAAAGGTGAAACCTTGGGAAGGTACTAAACCAGCTTTTATTGTTCAAACTGTAGAAGAAGAACAATTATTAACTGATTTAGGTGAAAGAGATTACAAGTGTTTTTATAATAAAGCAGGTGAACCACTAAGACTTTTCAGAGTCGAAACTGGTATAAGACAAGAATCTTCTAACTATACAGTAAAAGGTGGTATAACACCAAAGTTAGGTGCAGAAGTTTGCTATAAGACAGCAGATAAAACATTTTGCATAGGTGAAACAGCAGGAAGTGGTATAATTTCTGTTGGTAAGTTAGTAGGAATAGAAACAGATTTTGGATTTAATGCCGGTACTACTACTTATGCAGTAGAATATAAATAAAAAAATAAGCATGATTTTAAGGAGGATTTAAAAATATGGCAACAATAGATGTTAAGCAATTAGCTATGGCTAAGAGAGTTTATAATAATAAAATGGAAATAGAAAAGGACAAAGAAGGTAATATAATAGCTGGAGATGAAATGGCTTTAACAAAGTTAGTAAATTCAGCTTTTACTAAAAATGGTGAAATAAATAATTACCAAGCTTTTAGAGATTTAAATAAGTTAATTTTAGTTGGTGCTGAAGAATTTGGGAAAGCTGATTTTCAAAAGGTTATTAATATGTTGGCTGACTATGACCAAGTTGGTGCGAATGATATAAAAATATATGAATTACCAAAAGAAAAGGTAAAAGCTACAATGAAACTTACTGCTACTGGTTCTGGAGTAGACTTTACAAGAATACCTAGTTACAGAAATACTGAACTTGCAACACCAGTAAAACATCAATTTGGTGTTTATTACAATGTAAGTAGAATGATTTCTGACCCAGTTAATGAGTATAAAAATGCCGTAGATATTGTAAGAGAGGAAAAGGTTAAGTACATTCTTTCTAAGATATATTCTGTAGCTAGTGCGGCTGCAACTGCCGGTAAGATACCAGCACAACAAATACATACTGCTGCTAATATGACTTTTCCTGACTTCAGAAGTATAGAAAGTTCTTTAATTAGATATGGAAGAAATACAAGACCTGTTTTAATAGCAGACCCAGCTTTCATAAGTAACTTAGTAGATAAACAAGCAACTGTTAATGTTAATGATAATATTTCTAAATATTTAACAGATGACCTAAGAGAAAAGTTATTAAGTGCAACTACTTTTGAAACAGTAGGAAGAACTATTTGTATTAATTTAGATAACCCATATACAGATAAAATGAACACAAAGGTTGATTTACCTGTAGATGAAGCTATTATGATAGCAGGTGGTTCATCTTCACCATTTAAGGTTACTGAATTTGGTGGATTAACTATGTTAGAAGATACTTTAAATCAAAACATAGAAACAGAACAAGTTCACTTAAAGATTTCTTATAAAGTAGATGTTACTTTATTATTAACTCAAGCTATAGCTTATTTAAAAGATACAGTAGTAAAACTATAATTAATAAAAAATTAATCATTATTTTAGGACTATCAAAAAATTGGTAGTCCTAATTTTAAAGGAGAGGAAAAATGGAAGAAAATTTAATGATAACATTAATAAGAAAAAAGGTTACACCATTTAAGGTAAATTATCCATATCAAATAGGAAGTTCACCAATAACACCAACATATAGATTTGCAGGGACTAAAGGAAATGTATTAAATAAGCTAAAAGTGCCTTATGCTGTTTATGAATGGTTAAGAGATTATACAACTACTTTTACAGATGGTGAATTATTTGTTGAGGAAACAGAAGATACAAAAGAATATGTCCAAGACGTAACAGAAAATATAGTTTTAGAAAAGGCTATGCCTACAGAAAATGAAATAAAAGCTATGATTAGTAAAGGCAATCAACAAGTATTTAAGAAATCCTTAAATGAATTAACTAAAGATTTAGATGAGGAACAAACAAAAGAAATTAAAAGATATGTATATAGAGAATGTATAAATATAGGAATAGATTCTAACTCAAAAATAAAGGTATTATGTGATTGGGCAGGATATGTTTATGAAGATGTAAAAGACAATTTTATTAATGAATAATGGTGGTGATGCAATATTATGAATAAGACACTTGGTTATGATACCTTATGGAGTTATATGTTAACTAATTTAGGTAAAAATATTGCAAATATTCCTAATGATGAAAAAGAAATGAAAATGATTATAAACAATGCTGTCGATAGTTATAATATTGAATCAAATGATACAGAAAGCAACTTAGTTTGTGATGATAATGCTGAAATTATTGAATTACAAACAGATGATAATAAATGTTTTAACATAAAAAAGAAGATATTAGCATTGTTTATTAAATTAAACATCTTACAAAATGATTTAGAATACTTTCAAGAAGTTTACCAATATGACCTTAAAGAAGTTAAATCTAAATTTTATAAGAATCAAGTTGAAGCAAGAGAAACTACTTTAACAAAAGTAAATAATCAAATAGAACAATTATTTGCTTATTTGAATGATGGTGTTTTAAATGAATGATTATAGTAATTTTAGAAAACAAGTAGATATGGTTCAATATAGTGGTAAGTTTCATTTTGCTGAGAATTTAAAACAAGAAGGAACTAATATATTGGTAAATGGGAAAGAAAGTATTGATATTAATGAAAAAACATTTAATTATAGAGCAATAGTGAGAAATGCAGGTGTTGAGCATAAGCAATCAGTTGAAGACAGAGAAATGAAATTCTATAAAGATTATAGAATAAATCAAGGCGACTATATAACTTATAATGATGATATTTATTTAATAATTCCTGCAATAGATAAGGATAATCCATTCTTTAATACCGCTAAGATGACAAGATGTCAAACTACTTTAAATTATAAAGGATTAAAAAATCCAATATGGTTTTATGGTTCTAATTCTTCTTATGGTGTTAAAGGTGTAGAAGAAACTAATACAATAGATACTATTGATGGGAAAATTTATTGCCTAGTGCAAGATAATAAAGACACACAAAAAATCTATATTGGTATGAGATTTGTGTTGAAAAATAATAAAAATCAGATTTATAAATGTATAAAAACTGAAAATATACTTACTGATAAATGTAGAGAAATTGTTCTTGAAAAAGATGTTTATGATGAAAAAGATGATTTAATAAATAATATAGCATATAATCCTGAATTAGATAAAATATCAGGGGACGTGGAAGTAACTAAAGACAATTATACTATTAAAGGATTAAATGGTAGTTATAATATAAGAAAATTAAGTCAAAATACTTTCACAATTTATAATAATGATGAAGTTGATACTGATTCGTGGCAAATAAATATAGAAAATAATAATTTAGGAGTAAGTGATTATACAATCATTGAAACTACAAATAATTCAATAACTATTAAAAATAATATTGGATATTCAAAAGAAACATTAACTATTAATTTTATTAAAGATAATATTAAGTTATCAATAGAAGTTAAATTTATATTAAGGTAGGTGGTGATATGTTATATGATGATATTACAATTTTTGACAATGTTAATAAACTATTGAAAGATGTTCAGATTAAATTGGTTGAGAACCAAGAATTAATGAAATTATTGAAATATGATGATTATACACCACTAGATAATAAAGAATTAACTATGGATGAAGCATGGGATTTGACCAGACCACAAACTAATGGTAAGGGTGAAATATCTCATGCAAGATTAAATTTTTGTCCTATTGCATTAGGAACTGTGACAGAGGTTTCTTCTTTAGTTGCTATGACATTTGAAGTTAGTACAATAAGTAGCAAACCTTCTTTCTGTAATATTTATATGGGGTTTATTATATTGGTAAAATCAGCAGTTTTTGAATTAGCAGATGGTAGTAGCAGAATGTTAAGTATTGCAAGTGCCATTACAAAAGCCATACAAGACTATGATAAAGGTGTTGGTAGAATAGTATTAGATTCTTTTGAAACAATAACGCCACCTAATGGATATAGTGCTACTAAGGTATTCTTTAAGGTTTCTGATTTTAAATAGTGGTTTTATGTTATTGAAATTAGAAAAAAATTTTAATTTAAAAGACGATAATAATAGATATTATATATTAGGTAAAGCACTAAGTAATAACCCTATTAATTTTTATGGAAAGAAAATGAAATATATAACAGTTAATGATTTATTTGAATATGGTGAAGATTTTTTAGAAAACACATTAAAAGTTTTTTGTTATTCAGAAGATTTATTAGGAAGACAAGAAATTATTAATGGCTTAAAAGAAAAAGTACCAGATTTAAAACTAAATGAATTTGGTATATTAGAAATTCTTTATAGTATATCTCAAGCGGATAAAGAATTTGAAAAGAATATATTTGAAACGATGAAATTTTTATTCGATTGTGACTTTAAATGGATAGCTTTAGATTTACTACCTTATGGAATTAGTGAATTTAAAGTTTTTTTAGGTTGTGATAACTATAAATTAGATAATAAGCAATTTAATGAATTAGGTGAAATTTTAAGATTAATTTATGGTCTAAAATTATTAACTAAGGAAGATTTAAATAAGCAAGATAAAAATGAACGACTTTTAATGAAAATTAAAGATGAATCTGTGAGAGAAGAATTTAGAAAAATTTTTCAGGAAAGAGATAAAAGAGAAGATTCAGAAAAAGGTAAAAGAAAGAAAGAAGATAGAATTTATAATAATTTTAACTATATTAATATACAGCTTGGTGGATTGAAAGAAGAACAATTACTCAAAATGAATTTATATCAGTTTTATAATTTATATAATGGCTTAATTTATAGAAATAAAAATACTTTAGATAGAGCTATTATGGGAAATGGACTTTGGGATTCAAAGAAATATAAGTATGTAGATTTGTATAGTTTAATATTGAAATAAAAAATTAGACACGATATTAAGGAGGAATAAATAAATGGCAGAAAATAAATTAAACCAAATACTTGGGACTAAAAATAGTGGTAAAATGACATTAGTAGGAAAAGAAAGTGGAACTTTATATGACTTTCCTTTCATAAATGGAGTTACTACTGATATTACAGCAGAAGACGCTGAATATGCTTATGCAAATGGAAAAACTAAGAAGGTAACATTTACTGGAGATAGAGAAGGTTCATTAACTTTTAAATCAGATTTATATACTGCTGAGCTATTAAGCTTTGTTACTGGAAGTCCTATAAAGGTAGGAGAAACCGAAATATTAAAAACACAAATTTTTAATTCTAGTTCAGATGAACAAACAGAGCTTACATTAGACAATGAAGCTACTAAGGTTCTTTCTGTAGATGTAATAGATATAGATGGTATTAGACAAGAAAGCTTACAAGCAGAACTTTCTTCAACAGATAAAAAGAAAATAACTGTAACTGTATCAGCAGGAAAGAAAGTAAAGGTTTTCTATTTAACAAAAGTAACAGGTGCAGGAAGCATCTCAATCAAAGAAACTCAAGAAATTAATGAAGCCTTTACAGCTTATATTGATGTAATATCTGTTAAATCTGACAATAAGGGTGGTGGACAAGTTTGTCTACAAATTATCTGTCCTAATGCTAGACCTAAAGGTGAATTATCTCTTGAGCTTGATGGAAGTTCTATATCACAATATGAGTTTAATTTAACATTAACACCAGATGAAGATAAAGAATTGTGTAATTTTGTGATTTTAGCAGAAGAATAGAAGTGCATAATGTAAGCTTATAATAGGTACTAGGTTTCTAAGTACCTATAAATAAACTTACATTATTATTTTTTTAGAAATAAAATCAAGATTTTAAAGCCAATAATTAATTTAAATAAAATAGTTAGTAAATCTAAGATATTCTTAGAAAATTAAAGATATTTAAATATAATGTGAAATATTAATGGTTCTTTTAATACCATTTGTTTATATTTATATAGTATAATATTAATAAATCAAATACGAATAAATGTTCGCTATAAAATTTTTTATAATTATTCATGCAAAATTATATTAAAGATATAAAAAAGTATGATATAATATTTTATGTTCTTTGGAAATTATATATTTATTTATTTAATTCTTCTAAAAGTTGAGGGCATTTTGATAATAAATTAAATAATTCATTAATCTTATTTTCTAAATAAGTAATACGTTTTTTTAATTTTACATTATCATCTTCTAATTTAGTTATAACATTTTTTAAATAAAGTGGGTCAGAATATTTTGATGTATTAAAATATTCTGAAATTGTTTCTGGTCGATTTGAAGAAAATTTTATATTATTAAGTGTATTAAAAAGCTCTTTAGTATTAAACTCTGGCACTTTGAATTTAACACTAATTTTCTTTTCCCAATTAATTTCATAACCTGCAAGGTCAGCAATCTGTAATATTTCAGAAAATTTTATAGTACCTCTATTGAGTTTATTACTTAAATTTTGAACAGTAGTTTTTTCATCATTAACCTTATTCATTTCTTCAACTATTTTAGTGAGGGTTATGTTTGCATTTGCCAATTGTGTTTTTACTATTGAACTAACTTCATTTGCATAATCAATGTTATTCATTTTATCAACTCCTTATGCATTAATTATATAATAAAGTGTAGTTTTATTCAATAAAATTTAAAGATATTTGATGAAGTATAAATAATATATTGACATGATAGATTTAATACTATATACTTGTTAATGTAATAAAGAAATGTTTGGAAATAAAAAAGAGCGTTACGGCAATAACACTCTTAATCTAAGCTAAATGTTTTCTTAATTTAATAATATTAATTTTATAATCATACACACTGAATAAACTATAATATACATATAATAATACAATATTAAATTAAAATACATTTAGCGATTCTATATGTACAAGATATTGTACTCCCAGTTGTAGTATATCATTTTTCATTCAGCGTGTCAAATCAAAGGAGGCTTTCGTATGGAAAATGATGAACAACTACTAGAAAAAATGAGGGACAATCTTGCTTGTTGGTTTATTAACAATAAAGACAAGCAAGTTAAAGTTTTAAATGATGATACGGATGAAAATAAAATTGTGAAGTTAGAAGAATTGAATATACCAATAGACATTGAATTTGGTAATGTTATCTATTTCAATGAAGGTATAGGAGAAATAGAATTAGCAATTAAGACCAATGATATAGTTAATACATATATAATTGAACTAATATAGTTTGAATATAAAGTCTAAGATATTTTGTCTTAGACTTTATATTATTTATAAGGATAATAATTATCTTTGTAATGAAAATATAAATACAAATTTAAAATCACTTAAATTTCATTAAGGGGTGAATAAAAAATGAAGAATAATTTTGATTTTAATGATTTAATATGCGAAATAAGTAATGATATTGAAAATACTATGAAAACAAAAATAACAGATAAAATAATAGAGATTAGTGAAAAATCAGTACAAAAAAATGTATTGGATGTATATGAACCTAAAGTTTATAAAAGAAGAAGTGGTCATAATTCTGGGGGATTAAAGGATACATGGAAATCAGAAGTAACCAACAATAATGATAAAATTAGTTTAAAAATAAAAAATGACGCTAAACCCATAAATTCAAAAGATGGGGTAGATTTAGATGAAATAATTGAATATGGTACTTCTACAGAAAAAGATGCCCCTATTTATAAAAGACCAAGACCTTTTATTGAACCAGTTCAGGAAGAATTAGAAAATACTGATATTATAGAAAAAATATTAAAAGAGAATATTAGTTATATTAAATAAAGGAGAGAGAAACATGGGAATTTTAGATAATCATAAAAAAAAGACAATAAGATATGAAAAAGATGATATTAAATTATTTGAACCTACAATGGCACAAAGAGAAGAGATTACTAAATTAATAAGTAATGAAGATAATATAAAAATAAATGAAGAATCTTTAAAAGTTTCAGGGACAGTAGGAAGTAATATAATTAGATATATTATAAGAGAATGTACATCTATTGGGGCAGAAATAGATTTATATACTGATGAGGAATTTTATACTCAATTTACAGATAGAACAATTGAAATTTTATTGAGAGAAGTTCATGTATTACTCAATGAAATAATTGAAGATATTCAATGGAATAGTTATATAGCAATAGAAACAACAAGCCAGTTAATAGGAATTGCTAGATTAAATCTTTCATCCGACCAATTAAAGAAAAAAACAGAAAGGTTATTTAAAAAGAATGGATTAAAACTTACTTATGAAGAATTTGTAAAAAATAAAGATAATCCTAAAGAATTACAAAAATTATTAAAACATGTTAATAAGACAAGATAGAAGTATCCATATATTAGATACTTCTTTTATTTTTAAGGGAGGAATAGTAATATATGGCTAAAAATTTAGAAATTAATGTAGATATTAAATTTGATAAAAGTAAAGCTGCTTCATTAGAATCATTAATTAATAATATTAATAAAAATAATAAATTATCAATAAATTTTGATAATTCTAATATAGCCACTTCTTTATCTTCTTTATTAAAAACATTACAAAAAATACAAAGAATTACTAATAATACTAAATTTAATACTAACAATAATAACAGTAATCAAAGTAACCAATCAACTGCTTCTTTGTATAGTGAAATAAATAAATTATTAAGAGAACAATATAGAATAGAAACTCAACTTATTACAGCAGAAGGAGAAAAAAGACAAACATTACAACAGAATTTAGCAACTGTTAAGCAAAGTTTGACAACAAAATCTATAAATAAAGAAGAATTATTAACTCAACAACAACTTAATAGTTTATTAAATACTGAATTACAATTAAAGAGAAATTTACAAACAGCACAATCTGCTAATAATGATAAAATTAATCAAGAACTATCAAATACAAAACAATTAATTGAGTTAAGCCAAAAACAATTAACTAATCAATTAAATACTATTCAATCTAAAAATAATAGCAATATAAATAGTTCATTTTTAAGCCAATTTCAAAATTCATTAAAGGGTAATGATATTGCTAATAGAATGGAGCAAATTAGACAAAAAATAAATTCTTTAAATGGTGTAAATATCAAAGATGTTAGAAGTCAAGTTGCTAATTTGAAATCTGAAATAGTAGAATTAGACCAAAAGGTACAAATGAATGGGATACAAGCTGGACAAAGACAATTTACAAGCTTTGGACAAACCATTACAAATGTTGCTAGTAAATTTGGAATATTTTTAACTGCTGCTACTGCTATCAATAAGCTTATTCAAGAAGTAAAACAAGGGATTGAATATGTAAAATATCTTGATGAATCTTTTACAGATATGGCAATGACCATGGAACAATTGACTAAAACTCAATTTAATGAAATGGGTGACCAACTAGATGAAATGGCTAAAAAAATGGGAGTTACTATTGAAGCAGTACATGATATCGGTAGAATTTATAGTAATGAAAAAACATCTGTAGAAGAAATTTTAGCTAAAACTAAACCTACTGCTGAATTATCTAATATTGCAGGCATGAACGCTTTAACAGCTAGTAAAAATATGCAAGATATAGCAAACCAATTTAAGTTATTAGAAGATGAAGGTAGTGAAGCTAGTGAAGTGTTTACACATATAGGTGATGTAATGACTTCTGTTTCTAAGAATATGACTTATGATTTCGCTAGTGGTATTCAAGAATTAAGTTCTGCTATTTCTACATCAGGTTCAGTTGCAGAAATGAGTGGAGATAGTATGGAAAGATATACAGCTACTATAGGTTCTTTAATAGAGCAAACAGGGCGTAGTGGTTCAGAATTAGCTAATGCTTATAAAATGATTGCTGCAAGGGTAAAGTAATGCCCCCTTTATATAGTGATATTTAAAGGAAAATTCTCTCTAATAACTTGAAAGTCCAGAGATGGATAACAAGGGCGAAGGTTTATAAATAAAAAATAATATATTGTTTTAATAATAAAAAAGGAGGTAAAATATGAAAGATAAAATATTAAATGAACAAGAATTGGTACATAGAGGAAAATATATTCAATGGAAAAGTAATATAGGAAAAACGTTAGATATATTATTTAATAATAAAAAATATAAAATGACTATAATAGATGTTTTTAATACAAAATCTGCAATAATGGTTCAATTAAAATGGAATGAAAATATTTTAAAACCTATGGCTAGTTCTATGATAAAGAATATGAATTTTAAAAATATACTTGAACCTTCTAATTTAATAAAAGATGACATTCTTAAATTTAATTTTAAAATAGATTATGAAAAAACTATAAATAAATTAAAATATACAAAAGAATTTATAAATAAATTAACTGTTGGTAGCGAATTTAGATTATATTTTAAATGTAAATTATGTGGAACTTCAATAGAAAATCCTTTAAGATACAGAGATTTAATAGATAATAAAGGGCATATTAGAAGATGTAATTTTTGTGGAGATAAGATTAGTATAGGAGAAAAATTTATAGGAAATTTATTAAATAAATTAAATATAGATTTTATCAAAGAATTAGGTGCAACAACATTTTGTTGGTGCGATAAATATAAATATGACTTTTATTTTGAATATAATAATGAAAAATATATAATCGAAACTCACGGTGAGCAACATTATAGAAATATTGGAAGAGGCAGAACATTAAAGGAAGAACAAATTAATGATAAACATAAAAAAGAACTTGCTTTAAAAAATAATATAAACAATTATATAGTATTGAATTGTAGTAAAGAAAATGAAATTAAAAACAATATATTAAAATCAAATTTAATAAAAATTATCCAAAATAAAAATATTAACTGGGAAGAAATTTATCATAATTGTTTTCAGCCAATTTTATTTGATATTTGTGAACAATGGAAGATTAAAGGGAATACTAGAGAAAACCTTTTAGACATTTGTAATGAATTTAAAATATCAGAATTTAAGGCTAGAAAAATATTAAAGACTGGTGAAACAATAGGTCTTTGTAAATATGATAAAGAACAACTTATCAGAAATAGAATAGAAAAACAAAGAAAAAATAAAACCACGCTGAACGACTAAATGAGAGAACTACTTATATATAAGTAGATGTGATAGTCTGAACACACGCAATAATCTAAAAATGAAACGTGTGAGAAAAGGTCGGTATGAAATAATTACCTAGAGAAGAACCTTTTCCGCTATACATAATTAATAATATGTATAGTTAGTAATCTGTGAGAATAGATGAAAGTAACAGAATGATTGCAAATTAAATCAGTAGCAGAAGATGCTGGTGTTAGTGATGATGATATGTCAAAAGCACAAAAAGCATTAAACAGATTAAATATAGATATAGAACAATCAACAGGTGATTTAAAACCATTGAATGAGATACTACAAGAAGTAGCTAGTAAATGGGGACAAATGACAGATGTTGAGAAACAATATACCTCTGAAATGTTAGCAGGTAATCGTCAGAGGTCAATTTTCGTAGCATTAATGGAAGGTATGACAGAACAGCAAGAATTATATAATTCTGCATTAGAATCTAATGGTGCATTGGAACAAGCAAATGAAGTAAAAGCTAAATCAATTGAAGGATTAATGAATACCTTTAAAGATGAAACTAATGTTATGTGGTCTAAAATAATTAGTTCAGATATGATTAAAGATGTTATTAGTGGAATGACAACTTTGGTAGGAACTGTATCTACTGCAATGGATAGTTTTGGTAGTCTTACTACTGTTGTTGGTTTATTAGGAACTGCAATAGCTTTAGTTAAAGGAAAAGCAATAACAGAATTTATTGTTAGTTTATATGGTTGCGTACAAGGTGAAAGTGTTTTAACTGTAGCCACAGTAGGATTAGAAACTGCTTTTAATAAGTTAAAATTAGCTATTATTTCTAATCCTATAGGTGCAGCAATGACAGCATTAACTGCTCTTACAGGAGTTATGTCTTATGTAAAGCAGAAAACTGAACAGGCACAAGAAGAACTATATAATTTTAATCAAAGTTTTAATGAAGATTATGGTTCTAAAATTGGGAATACTTCTAATGCACAGGATTTATTAGATAATTATAAACAATTATCAAGTGAATTAAAAACATTAAAAAGCGGAACTGATGAATATAAAGCTAAAGAAGAAGAATTAAAATCTATTCAAGAACAACTCATTGAAATTTATCCAGAAATAAATGAATTATTAGATGGTAACAAAAATGGTAAAGACCAATTAATAAATAAAACTCAAGAACTTATAGACAAAGAAAACGAATTACAAACAATACAAGCTAGAAAAACATTAAAAGAAAACAAAATTGATGACTATTCTGATTTTGAACAATTAATAAAAAAATATAAAAAAATGACTCAAGAAATGAAGCTTTTAGAAGATGCTGATAACAAAGGTGAAAAAACTATAAAAGCACAAGAATGGAGTCAAAAAGGATATTATCAAGGTATTGCAAATGTAAAAAATAGAATTAGTGATTTAAGTGAAGAAATGTCTAAGAGTGAGGAAGGGATAAAGGCTGTAGCTAATGCTTTTACTATATTAGATTCAGAGGGTACTATATATGAAAATACTACTGAAGAAATAAATAGTATATTAGAACAATTAGGATTAGCAGAAAAGAATGTTGGTAAAGAAACTGATAATCTTACAGATGCTCAAAATGAAGCAAATAACACATTAAAAAAGCTACAAGAATCTGTTAAAAATGCCAAAGAAGAAGTAGAAAATTTAGGAAAGGCTTTTTCTGAAACTAATGATGTAATTAGTTTAATGGAAAGTGCTTTAAAGGAATTTGATGAAAACGGCATTTTATCTGGTGATACAATAGCTAAAATATTGGATAGTGGTAATACTGAATTAATTGCAGCACTTGGAGATAAAAATACTTTTCAAGAAAAATTAAACCTCCTTTTAGAACAAGAAAAAGAAACAAGACAAGAAAACTATTTAGCAACAATAGAAGCCGCAAACAAAGAAATAGAAGCGAATCAACAAGTGGCTAATTTTAATGCTGAAAAATATGCACAAGATGTTACTAATAAAAAAAATGCTGAACAAAACAAAGCAAATATAACACAAAGTTCTGCTAATAAACAAAAACAAGCCAGTACAGAAGTAAGTAATCAAAATGCAACAATATTAAAAACAGATATGCAAAATCTACAAAATGCAGTAAAGTCTAAAAGTGAAATGAATCAAGAATATCTTAACAAATCTGGTGGGGCTTTTGCAGATTATATGAATCAACAACAAAATGCTTATAAACAAGATTATAATAACTATGAACAAATGACCGAAAAAAAATGGGAACTAATGAAACAATATCTTAAAAAAGATTATTCGGCAAGAGTAAGTTATTATGATAAATATGTTGAATTGGAAAAAGCTATGAATCCAGAATATACACCAAAAGATATTCAAAGAGAATGGGAGTTAAATCCCAAATTAGATAAATCCCCTCCTAAAATTGATGCTATAAAATATAATGATGTTAAGATAGATAATAGTGTTGGAATAGGTGATGTAGATAAAAATAATTCTTCTTCAAGAAATGATTATTCAGTTGATAATCTTGAAGATTTATATGATAGATATTTAAAAATAAATACTGCAATAAATAAATTAACAGGTAATTTAGATATTCTTAAAGAAAAACAAAATAATTTAGTAGGTAGTAAATATTTAAAAAGTTTACAAGAAGAAATAAATTATTATAAAGATGAACAAGCTTTAATTAAACAGAAGATAGCAGAACAAAGCAAAGAAAGATGGGATTTAAGAGTAAAACTAGATAGTGCTGGATTCAAATTTGATGATAATGATATAAATAGTCAAATATTAAATTATGAAAGCCAATTAAAGGCTTTAACAAATGCAGCAAATGCTATGGCAGATGGTGATGAAAAGTCAGCAGAAGCTAAAAAGAAGGCACAAGAAAGAGTTAAAGACCTAAATGAAGCTATAAAAGATTATAATACTTTAATAGGTCAAACTATACCTGCAACACAAAAAGAATGGGAAGCACTTAACAATTCCATTAAAAGTGTTTATGAAACTATGTCAAATTTAGTTGCTGATGGTGAAAGTAAAATGTATGATATATATAAATATTATGCAGATAAAAGAACAAATGAAATAGAAGAACAAGAAAATTTAGTAAATAGCTTATATAGTAAGGAAACTGAACAAGAAGATTTAGCAAGTAAACAAAGTGAATTAGCTAAAATAAAAGAACAAATGAATTTGTATGAGTTAGATAATTCAACTAATGGACAAGCTAAACTGAAAGAGTTACAAGAACAATATGATGAATTGTTAAAGGAAATGAATACTACTATTAAAGATAATCAGTATGAAGGTGTTAAGCAAAAAATGGAAGACGAAAAACAAGCCATTGAAGATAGTTTAAAACCTGAAAATATTAATAAACTAATAAATGATGGTTTAGTTAATGGTTTTATTAAAATAGGTAACCAAACTATACAATTAAATGATGCTATAAATGATATGACAAGTAATACTACCATTGGTTTCCAAAATATGATTAAAGAAGCTAATGAATATAACAATGCTTTAAAAAATGCACAAGCAACCTTAAAAGATATAGGTATTAGTAGTATAAATAGTAATTTAGGATATGATACAAGTGCTATGACTAAGGCAACTACTAATAACAACTATACTAATACATATAATATTAACGTAGAAGCTAGTGGGTTAGATGAACAAACTGTGTCTAAAATGATACTTGATGAAATAAAAGAATATGATAAAACATTAAAAATATAGTTATTGTAACAAAAAGTATTTTTACTTTTGTAAGGACAGCGTTATAGAAAAATGGTGTTCTAGTTTTTATCTAACAATGGAAGGAAGTGATTGTTAATGTCTATAAAAGATTTAAATAACATTCCTTTTATAATTTAGAGCAGATAAAGTAAATGATTTTTTAAATAAGAAAAAAATAAAACTAAATGGGATGAAATTTTAAAAAGAGCTGAAAAATTAGAAAAACAACTTAATAGAAAATAATAAATATTTTGTAGAATATTCTTACGATATAGTTTATAATTATATATATTGGAGGGATATAATATGAAGAAAAAAATAAGTATTATTTTAGTTTTAATATTGACTTTCGCTTTAGGTTTTATATTGGGAACATTTTTTAAAACAAATAATAATATTAATACAGATAAAAAAATGTCAAAAAATAATTTAGAAACCTTTACAACCAATACTAAAAAGGAAGAATTAATGCCATCACCTATTGAGTATAATATTATTGAAATAACTACAAATAGTATAAATGATTCTCAAATAAAATTATCATTAAAAAATAACGGGAATGGTACATTAAAAGATGCTGAATTTTATATTATAGCATGGGATAAAAATGGTTATCCTCTTAAATTAGATTTTGGAAGGCAAGATTGTTTAAAAATGAGTGCAAATCAAATTAATATATTAAGTGGAGAAAGTAAAGAATATGTCTGGACTACTTATTCTTTTAATAATGAAGAAGTGGGACAATATGAAATAGTACCTTATAAAGCAGAATTTTATGACGGTACTGTATGGGAAGATGATAATGCAGAAGATAAAGCAAAAGAATTATTTAAAGAAGTAAGAAATTAAAATTGTGATTTTAAAAAGAGTTTAGATTGATTTCTAGGCTCTTTTTAATGCAAAAAAATAAGTGAAGTGAGGTGAATATATTGAATCAATTAGCAAGAAACAATTATTATCATTTGATTTTTAATAATGAAGATATTACTCAAAGGACAGGATTTTATCTAATGACTATGTCTAAAGATACAGAATTTAATGTAGGACTTAATAGAAGTGTAAATACAACTGATAGTGTTTTTAATAAAAAATTGTTTTTAGGAACAAATAATAATAATTTTGAATTTGATGTCACTTTAGTGAAAGCTAGAAAAGTAAAAGATGTTTTTATAGCTGAGGAAATTACACAAAAAGATATTAAAAATCTATGCAGATATATTTTAAGGAATGAACCAAAAGCAATAGAAAAAGATAATAAATTATATTATGGCATTTTTACTACTGCTACTGGTGAATTATATGGTAATAATAATGGCTATGTTATTTTTAAATTTGTAATGACAGAGCCTTATATTTATTCTAAAGAAATAGTTAAAAATTTCGATACTTCTATATCAGATGAAATTGAATTAAAAAATGATACTGATTTAGTAGATGAAGAGACTTTCATAGATATTGAATTTAATTCTTGTGATAATACAAGCGTTAAATTTGTAAATACAAATAATAATAGTTGTATTGAATTGAATAATTTAACTAAGAATAATAATTATCAAATCTATGGTGAAGAAATGCAAATTTTAAATAAGGATAATTATAAGGAGATAGTATATTCACCCGAATTTATTTGTTTAGATTACAAGCCTAATGCAATAAAAATAGAAAGTGAAAATAATATAACTGGAGTTATAAAATATCAAATTAAATATGGAATTGAATAAATATGAAAGGTGGTGTTAAAAAATAAATGAAACAAAAAGATTTTAGAAAAAGTAATTTTAAAGCTACTTTGTATAAAAATAGTAAAACTCCTATAATGGATATTCCTAATGATTTCATAGAAGAGGTTTACCTAAAATGGAATGATACTAATGAAATGACTTTGAATATTCCTAATTTAATTATGAAAGATGGAAATACGAAAGAAAATCCTTTATATGAAAAAATAGGCTTTCTAAGGCAAGAAATTGTTACACAAAATCCTTCAGTAAGATTTTTAATAAGTGAAATTCCTGAAATAAATGAACAATATTATAAAGGAGAAAATGGTAAACTAATTAAATACCAAACTAAGAAAATCAATTGCAAAAGTTATGAAAGTTTATGTTTGGGTAAGTTAGTATTATCCGAAACTATTTCAAGACAATTATATAATGATGGCACTACCTTAGATACAAGTGAAGGATTGTTAGATGGCTATTTTCTTAAAGACAATCCTTATTGGAAAATTGGTATAGTATCTGAAAAAGCTAAAAAAGAAGTAGGAACTTCTTATAAAACTTTTTATAACGAATTATATAGTAATTTAAGCTTTAAAAATTTAGAAGCTAATACTGTTTTGTGGGAAAAAGATTTTGGAATATCACCTTTTGATGAAAATTCATGTATTAATATAAAAATTAATTATAAAAATACTCAAGTTATTAATAATGTTACTGAACTAGAAATAAATAAATCGGACTATTCTCATAGTTTAAATGATATTTATACTGGTATATCTCATATAAAAGCTACTTATATGAAACAAGATACTGGAGAATATTCTATTTGTTATGAAATAACATTATCTGATGGAAAAATTTCAAAGAAATATAATCAATTTTTATTTGCTAATAGTATGAATTTGAACATAGATAAAGTTATATTTGAATATACTACTGGCGAGATTTCAGATGACGGTGTAATAAAATATAGAGCTTTTGAGTCAGGTGAATATGAATGGATAGATTTTTTAAGAAAAAATGTAGCAAGTGCATATGGAGATTTATATTTTGAATTTGATACTTTCAATAAAATTTTAAATGTTTACACCAAAAAAGAGTATGGAAAAAATAAAGGATTAAATTTTAGTTATAGAAATTATGTAAAAAGTATTAGTAAGAAAATAACAAGTGATAATATTATAAGTGACTTATTAGTTACAAGTAATAATACTAGCATTGCTAGTGTTAACCCATATGGCAATGAACATATTTATGATTATAGCTATTTCATAAATAACGGTCTAATGAGTGATGAATTATTAGTAGCGTGGAATAAATATTCAAGCCTTATTAATGGTAAAGTAGAACAAAAGACACAGTATTTAGATGGAATAAATGAAATAGATAGAAAATTAATTAAATTAGAATCTGAAAGAACTGCATTAGATGAAGAAAATAAATGGCTAAAATTAAGAAGAACAGACTACCAAGCAAATGATAGTAATTTATATGCTGATGAAATAAAAAATCTTTCTACTCAAATTAATAACAACCTTTCTAAATTTAATGAATTGACTTTAGAAATAGAAAAATTAAAAAAGCAAAGAGAACAATTAAAGGCGAATACTTTAAGTATAGTTAATTTATTAGATATAAAAACGGCTAAAGATAATAAAGGAAATTTAATATTTAATGAAGATTTATTAGAAGAATTGCATAGAATAACTATTTCTAAAACTATACAAGATGAAACTTATTTAACAGCAAAAAGTTTATATGAATATTATAAAGAAGATTTAAAAAAAAATAATAGCAATTATATAGAATTTACTGTTGATATAGAAGGAATTTTGCAAAACATTATAATTCCTAATGGACTAACATGGGAATATTATATTAAATTGGGTGATTATGTTTATTTAACTGAATGTGATGATTTAATAAATGATAAATCTATAAGAATCATTGAATATAAATTATTACCTAAAGATAATAGAATAACTAATATTGTATTTAGCAATAAAGATGAAACTATTGAAAAATATAGTGGTGGAAGCACTTCTCTATCTGCTACTACTTCTAGTTTAAAAAATTATAATTTTAGCTTTAAAAGTATTTGGAATGAAAGTAAAAATGTAAATGATTTTGTTAAAAATATAGAAGATGGGATAGACACAGCAGTTGTAAATATAAGGAATAAGGGGAATAGGTGTACTTATGAACAAACAGAAGCTGGTTCTTATTTTATAGATGGTGATGATGAAAATAAACAATTGTATATAGGTGCTTCTATGATATGCTTTACACAAGATAAATGGTTAACTTCTAATTCTGCTCTTACATCAGAAGGGCTTAATGCTAGTGTAATATATGGAACACTTATAGCAGGTAAACAATTAAACATAGTTTCTGATAATGAAAATGGTTGCGTATTTTATATTGGGAATATCAAAGATAAAATACCTAATAAAGATGGACTAGATTTTGGATTGCAGATAAGAAATAATATGTCTGTTAATAGTGGTAATGGTATAGAACAAATATTTTTAGGCATAGAAAATGGTATTCCTACATTTAGATTGAATAAAGTAGGAAAAACTTCTAATATTCAAACTCTTAGTCTAAATGAAGATGAAGAGGGAATACCTACAGTTAATGATATAGAAGAAACTACTGTTCCAATATTATCTACTGATGGAGTCCAAGTTGATTTTAATATAAATGATAGTGATAATTTAGATGCGAATGAACCATTAGTTATGGAAGTTCCTATTGAAGAAGATGTTATTGAAATAAGAAAAGCTATTCTTAAAGTAGAATTAAAGAATTTTAAATCTTATGAAAATGGAATAAGCTTAGGTGACATAACAGGAAGCATAAGCTTTAATGGGACTACAGAGAATACAGAAATAGAGCATGAGCATGATAGTATAAAACATGATACAAAAGAAATAGTAACTGAACTACCAACAGATATAAAATGGTGTAAGTTACACAATAATGATAAAAATATGGACGTGTATTTACCTATAGTGAATAATTCAACCGAAGAAATAGCTGATAAGAATTATTTAAAAACTTCTAAAGAAATATTTTCTCACAATCATAATTATTCTATAAATTTAGATAATGTCACCTTTAGCCAAGATGGAAAGTTGGTTAAAGGTGTTTTTGTTGGTGAAAAACCCACTGATGTTTCAATTTATGTTAATAATGTTTTAGTGCAAGATAACATAAATGAAGATATTTCAATTGATGTGTCTAGTTATTTGGAGTTAAATACAACTAATATTATTGAAGCAAGGAGCAAGACTTTAGGAAAGATTAAATTAAGATTATATGGTAAAACATTTAATCAATGGTAAATATAATTAATATAGGAGGATAAAATGGCAGATAATAAATATTATGAAATAGATTTAGATATATGGGGAAAAGATTTCCCTAAAGAGATAGTAACTAAACAATTAGATACTGGAAGAAAAATAAAAGTAAATTTATTTTCTAATGGTTACATATATGATGTATCTAATTCTAAAGTAACTATTTATATGAAAAAGAATAATAAAAAGATAATTTTCAATGATTGTAAAGTTATAGAAAAGAATGTCATAGAATTAGAATTAACTTCTGCTATGGTAGATGAAGCAGGAGAATTTTATATAGAAATAGATATTATGTCTGATGGAATTTCTACTTTTATCTTTAAGTTAATAGTTGAAGAAACAATTAAAGATACTATTCAAATAACTCAAAGTTCAGAATATAAAGCTTTAGTTGAATTATTTAAAGAAATTAACAATATAGATATAAGGTTCAAAAATTTAGATAAGAATATAAGCACAAAAGCAGAACAAAAAGAATTAGATAATTTAAAAGCTAGAGTAGAAGAAATAGTAGCTAACAGTACTAGTGGTGGTACTGATATAAATAATGAAATATTATTAGCTAGAGCAGGGTTAACTTCATTAAATACAAGATTAGATAAAATTGAAAATGGAGAAAGAATAAAAACTAAATCTATAGGTGCTTCTAAATTAGATTTCATGGATAGTAATTTAGAATTAGTAAACTTATATGATAATACTACTTCCGAAGTGGGTAACATATTGTCTACTAATGGAACAAATAATAATAGTATAACAAACACCACTAGGACTGTTTACATTCCAGTAAAAGATAATGGTATAGTTATCTTTGATGAACCAACTGGAGTGCTAAAGAAAGATAATAATAGATTTATGTTCCTTTATAATAGTAATAAAAATATAGGAATAAATGTTTCTAGTTCTGATAATTGGATAATTAACGAAGGAGATAATAGAGTATTTTTAAAAGTTCCTAATGGATATAAATATTTAAGATTTATAGATAGCAATACCTCTTCTAGTAGTGAAATAGGTAAAGTTTTACAAAATGGATTAAAAGTTTATAGTATAAGAGGAACTTTAAATAGTGAAATATTAAAAGATGATTTAGAAAAGAAATATAATCCTATGAAAGATAAGACAATAGTACTTGCAGGAAATAGTATAACAACAGGATATACCTCTGCTGGTACTAATTTAAACACTCCATTCCCACAAAAGATAAGGGAACTACTACATTGTAATGCTATTAATAAAGGTATTGGAGCAACAAAGATAACAAGTCCTATAGGAAATAAAAAATCTACTGATTTTTGCCAAGCAACAAGGTATACAGACTTTGTTTACCCTGAAGGCAAAGATGGAGTTATACCTGATATAATTTGTATTTTTGGTGGAATAAATGACCATACATTGGATAGCCCATTAGGCAAATTAACAGATAATGATGAAACTACTTTCTATGGTGCTTTAAAAGTTATGATTAAAGGTATGTTAGATTTAATAAAGAATGATGAAAGAGCTAAATCTAAGACCAGAATATGTTTATTTACACCTATGCAAAGATTTACAGCCACTCACCCTTATGGCAAGTTTGGTAGTAATGCTTCTGATTTCTTTTGGAATAGATATACAGAAATAACAACAGAAGGTTGCATGAATAAAAATAATTTAGGATATAGAGTAAAAGATTATGTTACGGCTATTAAAGAAGTTGGGTCTTTATATGGAATACCAGTTTTAGATTTATATTCTTGTAGTGCTATTCCTAGTTTTTTATTAGATATTGATGGTGTTCATTGTACCCAAGAGACAAGTGATAATTGGTTAGCAACTAAGATATGTGACTTTTTAAATAGTGGAATGATAAGCGGATATAGTAGCTTTTACGATATGATTGATTCAGAATGGATTAAGAAAAATGCTATTACTCCTGATAAAATTAGCTTTTTAACAAGAAATTCTATTCCTTCGATATATGATGAATCTATGTTAAGTGATTTAGGATTAAGTGCCAATGGGGAAGTTAAACAAAAAACTGTTAGTACGGACGCCTCTGTGAAAGGTGATTATTATAAAAGTATTATTGTACCATTTGAAGAAAATACGAGTTATAGATTTTTAATAAGCAATTCTATTTATAAAAATAAAGCTAGAGTTGCTATTTTTAATGAAGAGCCAAAAGTAGGATTGCAAACAGAAGTAGTGTTTAATAATGATTATTTATTCTATGATGATGAAATGGAATTTGTTATATCTAATACTACTGGCACTTATGCTATGGTGACTTTCTATAATGATATATTTGAGTATGATGAAACTCCTAATATAATTATTCAAAAATCTGCTAATGGTAACTTTGTAGATACTTATTCATTAAATGGTAATATTAAATTAAATGAAGAAAATTTATCTAATATATCTAGCTATTCAGTAATAAAAGAAAAGATAGATAATGCCTCTTCAAAAATTGGTATATATAAGACTTCTACTATAGAAGATGTATCTTGTGAAACTGGAAGTTTAGAATTAAATGATGGAATATTATCTATAAAAGATACAACAGAAAATTATAATTATATTAAAACAATTTCCAATGAAAGAATTAAATTCAGTATTCAAGATTTAAGTTATGTATTAATTGGTAGTGGTATTAATAATAAAGGTGAAGAAGTTAAAACAACTGTTTGTTTAAAACATTCAACTGTAAAATTAGTAGGTTATATAACTGAATGGAGTAATAATAATTATACTAATGTAAAGTCTCTCACAATAACTCCTGCAATTACTGGAGATGAAATTGAAGTAATTAATTCATTAGATAAAATAATCTTTTATAAAAACTCTACCCTTTGGTTCACTATAGATAAGTTAAATTATCCTAATAATTATGGATTATCAAATAATATTTTAGGGTTCATGTTTGTTAGTAGTGATAGTAAAGTAGAATTAGTAAAAAATTTAAAACAAAAAGAATTTACAAATGAAATAATTGAAGATATGAATAATTCTATTGAAAAATTAAAAGATAATTTTATCGAAGAAGAAACTGTTTGTGAATATAATGATATGCCATTAGAAGAAATTAATTATTTAAATGGTACACCTGAAATAAATGACACCAAAACTTTATCTTTAACTAATGCTCCAACTTTAACTTATGACAAAATAACTTTAGTTCCACAATCAATAAAATTTACTATTTTAGATGAAAATTATTTAGTTTTAGGAACTAATGGTGATAATTATTTTACAACTATATGTTTAAAGCATACTAATAGTAGTTTTATAGGAAGAATAAATGACTTTGATATGAAAAATAATAATTCAAAAACTAAGTATATGTTATCTATAGTTCCTTGTAAAAAAGAAGACGAAATTAGTGTTGAAATAACAGATAGTGAATATAAATTAAAGAGGAATGGAAATGATTGGTTTACTATAAATAAATCTGATTATCCTAATGTTGCCAACTGGAAGAATAGCAAATTGGGGTTTTTAGTATCTCCTTCTTCATATTCTAATTTAGTAAAAGATTTAAAAAAAGCTACCTATGAAAAGAAAACTATTACTTTAAAACAATCTTTGCAACAAGAAATAACAGAATTAAATGATAAGATTTACTTAGGTGAAGGAAATTATGAAAAGGCTATAAAAGATAACTTTGAAGTATCTACAGGGGAAATAATCATTGATGATAATGAGCAAATTTCTGTTTTAAATATGAATGATACTTTTGGATATTTAGCCATGAAAACAAATAAAATTCAATTTATTATAGAGAATACTAATTATGCCTTATTAGGAATTAATGGGAACAATTTTGTAACTGTTTGCTTAAAGCACCCAACTTCAAAATTAATAGGTTATATAACTAAATGGACAAAATCAGGCACATATACAAACTATACTCCAGTATCTATAAAACCTTGCTCTAATGGGGATAAGGTTGATATTATATTTGAAAATGAAAAATATATTTTCTCATTAAATGGAAATAGTTGGTTTGAAATAGATATTAAGAATTATCCAACTGTAACTGGTTGGGAGAATAAAAGATTAGGTTTCTTTATTAATAAAAATTCAGATAATAATGAATTGGCAAAAGAAGTAAAATACTATAATATATCTTCACAACCTTTAGTAGAAAGAATAGAAAATTTAGAAAAGAATGTAGTTTATGCCTATGCAGATGAAGAAAAATATATAAACATACAAGAAAGTGATTTAGTTATCTATAATTCCAATAGTAATAATGGAGTTGCACTAAATAATGATTCTTTAAATTGTTCACCTATAGCTACAAATTATACAGCTATTGTATTGCAAGAAAAGAAAGCTGCTATGAAATTTAATATTTTAAATGCAACTCATATAGTGTTAGGAATTCAAGATGGAAGTTTTACTGCAATATGTGTTAAAGAATGTGATTTTGATACAGTTGGTAATTTATTAGATTGCAATGAAACTTTGCTATATGGTAAATATAGTTTAAATATTACTCCTTGTGTTGAAGGTGATGAAATAGTTGTTGAAATTAAAGATGGTGTTTATACTTTTCAAAAGAATGGTGCTTCATGGTTTACTATAACTAAAACAGACTATCCTAAAATAAATAGATGGGAAAATGAAAATTTAGGTTTCTTAGCTACAGATAGTATTAATACTTCTTTGGTTAAATCAATAAAAGTTCCTGAAATAGTTCAAGAGACAGTATATTTAAAAGATGAAATAAATAATCTTAAAAATCAAATTGGAATTTCAATAGGTTCTATATGGACAGGTAAAAAATTTGGTTTTTTAGGTGATAGCCTAATGGCTGGATATGGTAATCCTAATGGTTATAGTTTTGTTATAAAATTAGCTAAATTATTGGGATTAGCTAATTATGAATTAAATGCTATAAGTGGTTCTACTATAAGTAATGTATCTACTTTAGAAGGAAATAATTGTACTGGTATGGCAGAAAGATATAAACAATTAGGTGAATGTGATGCTTATATGATATTTGGTGGAACAAATGATTATGGTATGCACCCTTGTAAAATAGGAGAAAAGACAGATAGTGATATAACAACATTCTATGGAGCATTAAATGTTTTATTGGGTGGGATGAGAAAGAAATTTCCAAGTAAAACAATTATTTTCTTAACTCCATTGCATAGACAAAAAGATAAAATAGATTTAGGTGAAGATACTTTGCCTAATAAATATGGACATACATTAAATGATTATAGAGAAGCTATAATAGATAGATGTTTAGAATATGGGGTTAGATATATAGACTGTTTCCAATTTAAATTTAATCCTAATATAGATACAGTAAAAGCTCTATATTTTCAAGATATAGCACATTTAAATGTGTTAGGTGCAGATGAATTTGCTCTAACTTTAATGCCTATAATAAATACAATTTATTAATTATTAAATAAGTCCTACTTCTTAATTGAGGTAGGGCTTATTTAAATTATAGAAGAGAATTAATGTAGTGTTTATGTAATTATTTTAACTTAATTGTAAATAAAATACAATAATTAAATTAAAAAAAATCATAAAAAGAAGGTGATTTTCAAAATGATACAAAAAATATATGAATATAATGGGTTAATTAAGTATTCTATATTAACTAAAGATATAGAAGAGATTAAATAAAATATTCAATATAATCATCCTAAGAAAACTGGTAGTTTGTGTATAAACATTCAAGATAGAAATAAATGTTTGATATGGGACAATGAAAATTGCCAATGGAGAGATTATAACATGAATAATTCTAGCTCATCAGGAAGTGAAGATAATGGCGAAGCTATATCTTAGAAAGATTAATGAAGGGAAAATAACTATTGATGATGTACCTCTTCTATGGAGAGAAAAGGTTAGAAAGGAGATAGGTGAATAATAATGAAAAAGCTATTTATAAGTCAACCAATGAGAGGTTTAACAGATAAAGAAATATTAAAAAAAAGAGAAGAAATAAGACTTAGAGCAGAGAAGAAAATAGGCGAATCAGTTGAATTAATAGATTCCTTTATTAGTGAATATCCAGGAGAAATAAATAAGTCTGTTCCTATTTGGTATTTAGGAAAATCATTGCAATTTCTTTCACAAGCTGATATTGCATACTTTGGAGGAGATTGGAGAAATGCTAGAGGGTGCAATATTGAACATGAAGTAGCAATTAATTATGGAATTGAAATTATAGAAGATTAGAGTCTTAGAAATAAGGCTTTTTATTTTACTTAAAAGAGAAATTAGCTAATTCTAGTTTCTCTTTTGTTGTTAAATCATTAAAAAAAGGAATGATTAAATGAGAATAAATTATTTAGAAGAAAAGGCACATGAAAATGCTTTTACTAAATTAGGCACATTTTATTGGGAATTATTCTTAATAGAAGAAGCTACTTATAATGCAAAATATAAAAGTAAATATAAAAGAAAGTATTAAAATCCTTATGAAAGGAATGATAAAAATATGAATGATGAACTAATCAAAGATAAATTAGATAGAGATGAAGCTAGATTAAATGACCATTCAAAAAGATTAGATAGACTTGAACAAGATGGAAGAGAATTAAAGACTGAATTAAAAAATCTTTGTGATAGTTTAAAAGGTCTAACAAGTATAATGAAATGGTTTATTACTGCTATTATGGGGGCTTTTATAAGCTTCTTTTTTTATGCTATTCAGAGTGGTTTATTTAAATAAAAGAAGGTGAAGAATAATGTTACCAATACAAAAGAAAATAAGTTCTTACAACCATGGTATTGGAAATGAACATAAATATATAATTTTACATTATACAGGCAATGAAGGGGATACTGCTAAAAATAATGTAGATTACTTCTATGGTGGAAATAGAAATGCTTCAGCACATTTTTTTGTAGATGATAATAGTATATGGCAAAGTGTAGAAGAAAGTAACTATAGTTGGAATTGTGGAGATGGAGCAGGTAGATATGGCATTACTAATAAAAACACTTTAGCAATAGAAATGTGTTGTCAATCTAATGGTGTTATATCAGAGAAAACTGAAAATAATGCTATAGAATTAGTCAAATATCTTATGAAAAAATACAATATTGACATTAATCATATTGTAAGACACTATGACGCTAGTAGAAAAATTTGTCCTAATTGGCAAGAAAATAATTGGAACAGATGGTATAAATTTAAACAAAAATTACAACAAGATGATAGTAAATATAAAATAGGAGTGGATAGTATGGGAAACAGAACATTTTCATGGAATTACTATGCAAAGAAAAATCCTGACGTAGTTAAAGTATATGGTACTAAAGAAGCAGATTTATATAGGCACTATATAGATTTTGGTAAAAAGGAAGGAAGAAAACCACTTCCTACTATTCCTTCTGCTGTAACTAATGCAGGAATATTATATAATAGACCAGATGTTGCTAAAGCTGTAGAGAAGGGTCAATATCCTACTGCTATAGATTGGTGGCTATTGTTTGGTTGGAATGAAAGTAGTCATTATGTAGTTCCAACAGAAGAAGATTTATTAAAAAAATATGGAATAAACAAAAATGCTAAAGAAGATGATAAAAAAGATACAGAAACATATTTTAGAGTAGTTGCAGGTAGCTATAAAGATAGAGGAAATGCAGAAGAACAAATTGAAAAATTAAAGAAATTAGGAGTAGATGGAGTATTTTTAACTACTTTTGAAAAATAATCTTATAATTAAGGAGTGAAGTTCATGGAAAATTTATTAAGTTATATAACTGAAAATGCTTTAATATTAATACCAGTTTTATATATTATAGGTGCTATGGCTAAAGGTACTGAAAAAGTAGCTGATAAGTGGATACCTTTTATTCTCTTACCATTAGGAATATTAGGCAGTATTGGATTAGCTGGAATAAGTGTAGATTCAGTAATTCAAGGTATTTTAGTAACCGGTGTTACTGTTTATGGAAATCAATTAACTAAACAAGTTAAGAAAGATGAAACAGAACAATAATTATAATTAGTTAATTTATTAATTACTTTAATATGTAATAATTAATCATAATGAAAATTATGTAAACAACGGTTCATTTGTAATCGTTGTTTATTTTTATGCAAATTTTTACAAAGGAGATGAAACCATATGAGTAAGAAAGAAATTAATAAGAATATGGTTAGAGATAGAGCCTTAAAATTACCAACTGTAACAGATGATATGTATGATTCTTGTAATCAAGATACTAGAGATATGGTTCAAGAATATTTTGAAGCTAAAAGCACATTAAGTCCTGATACAAAAATTCAATATAAATCAGGTCTTAGGCAATTTGTATATTGGATAAAAACGGCTTGTAATGATAAGCCTTTATATAAAATTAAGAAAAGAGATTTTACTAGATATATGTCTTATTTAGTTAATAGAGGTATGAGTAGTTCAGGTTTAAAATTTAAGAAATCTGCTTGTAGTTCTTTATGTCAATACATAATTGATAATGTTGTAGATGACGATGAAATGGAGGAATATGCTAGTTTCAGAAACTTTACAACAGCTTTCAAAGATATTCCTAAGAACTATGTATATGAAAAAATCCCTATAAGTAAAGAAGAATATGAAACATTAAAGAAAGTTTTATTAGAAGATGAGAACTATTTAGCTTTAGCATGGGTAGTTGTGGCTTTCAATTGTGGCTCTCGTAGAGGTGGAATTAGACAATTTAAAGTTGAATGTGTTAAAGATGGTATACCAGAAGGTAAAAACTATGTAATGAGTAATAAAGTAAGAGAAAAAGGCAAAGGCTTAGACGGTAAAATATGCCAATATATGCTAAATGCTGAATGTGTTGAGTATATTAATTTATGGCTAAGTAAAAGAGGTTTTGAGAGTGAGTATATATTTGCTTTAAATAAGAGTGGAATTATTAGACAAATAGGAAGAAGTTGGGCTGATGATTTATGTACAGATGTATTATCTGACATTTTAGGTAGAAGAATTAACCCTCATTTATTTAAAGCTAGTGCTGTAACTTATTTATTAGAGCAAGGTAAAGATATTAAAACAGTTTCTAAATTTATAGCACAACATAATGATGTATCTACTACTCAAAATTTCTATGATTTAAGACCTGATGAAGGTATGGATGATTTATTTAGTTAATAGCAAGAATATTTTAAAAGGAGATGGTTTAGGTGATTGAAAAAGTACATGAAGATAGATTTGGAACTATTATTTATACTGGTTTAACAAAAGATTTAGAAATAATTAAATCTGATGAATTTTATTTATTTAATAAAGCAAATGGTTCTAAATTTTATAATATTGAAGATTTATCTAATAGCTTAATATGGAATCAAGAGGATAAAGAATGGATTAAATATGATGGTAGAGAAAGCAATGGCGCAGGAGGAGATAACAACAATGAAAAGACTTATACAGATGAGGAAGTTAATAAAGCTATAGATAATGTATTAACTAATTTTTAAATAAAGGAGGAATTAAAGTGGGAATTTCATTGGAACAATTAACTAATTCAGTTAATAAAGTAATGACTAAAGTAAAAGATAAATTTGTTTCAAAAGAAGAAGGGAAAGGTTTATCAACCAATGATTATAGTACAGAAGATAAAAGTAAGGTTGCTAAAATAGATGATATTGAAAGTAGTGTTAAAAATGTTAGTTCGCAAATTGCCGAAAATGCGAACTTGTTAGATGCAAGAATAGATGCTTTCACAACTCTTACTGAAGGTAGCACTACTGGAGATGCTGAACTTGTAGATATAAGGGTCGGAATAAATGGCACTATTTACGAAAATGCAGGAGCAGCAGTTAGGGCGATTGCTTCAGGAGAAGGACTAGGTGATAAATCTATTGATATTGTAAAGCTAGATGCGAAATTACAAAGTAAGTTTGAGAAAACAACAACTACTACAGAAGTTGATGGAGATAGCTATGCTATATCTAAATATATGATAGTAGGCGTTGATAGCACAAGTAAGGTAGTAGATGGAACAAGTCTTACCTATACAACAAACACAATATATGGTGCATGGGGTTGGATATTCCCGAATACGGCGGACAAAAAGTATAAGGTAACTTCTGTTATAGAAAATGTTGGCGATGTAGATGATACAGTAAGTCTTATGCTTACATATAAGGCGGAGATAAGCGGTGGAGTAATCGCAGCAAATGGTGATATCCTAGAAAGTAATATTGCATTAGCAACAGGGAGCTCTGTAACAAAAGTTAATACTGTTACAACTGGTACAGATGCAGATACTTATGCAGGAGTTGCCCTTTCCGTAAAATCTAGTACAAGTGGAGCAAAAATTAAATTGACACAAACAGTAGTAGAAATTAATACTGTAACAGATGTAAATGCTATAAAAATGATAGCAGATGTAGCAAATACATTAAGTCCTGAATATAAAAAAGAATTATTCAACGAATTTTTCAACAACTGGAATGGGGCAGAAGTATTAGCTATAGGAGATAGCTTAACAAGTGCTAAAAAATGGCAACTAAAAACAACAGAGTTATTAGGTTGCAATATAACCACACATGCTAAGGGTGGGAAAGGCTACATTGACCTTATAGATGGAGAAAATGGACAAGATGGTGATTACGACAACGAAACAGATGCAAGTGGTATATTAAGACCACTATCTGTAGATGATGTAACAGGAAAAAAACTTATAATTGTATATGCAGGGTATAATGAAAGACATATGGCTTATGGGGAAATAGGAGATGTTTATCCAACGAAGAACACCTTGGCGGGTAAAGTACAATATGTTATAAATTCTATTTACAGTTTATTAGAACAAGCCGATAATTTAACTTGTAAACTACTATTCATAACACCTCATTGTGTAGGGACTTATGGGTATGTTAATATAGATGGTTATGGAGAATATCCTTTAGGGACAGGAAGAACATTAGAAGGCATTTCAAATATTATAAAGAAAGTCGCTGAATATAACAATATAGAAGTATTGGATTTATGGCATAATAGTGGAATTGGGAAATTTACATGGGACATATATTGTGCGAAAACACCAGCTAGTGCAACCGCTCCATACCCAGATAATGTAGATTTAGTACACTTAAATGCATCGGTAGGTTATCCACATTTAGGTACATTAATAGCTAATAAAATAAAAACTATGTAATTCTCAATAGACCCAAATTGCGAACTAAATAATAAGAAAAAATTAAAGAGATTGGACAAGCTCCAGTCTCTTTAATTATGCTTCAAGAAAGGAATGATATTATGTCATGGGGGATGCTAATTGTGGGAATTCAAATTCCTCTACTTCAGTACAAATAACTAGAGAAGAAGCATTAAATATGGGTATGCAGCCATGTTCAAAAATGTGCATATTAACATAATATAAATATAGCTAAGGAATAAAATGTTCCTTAGTTTTTTGTTTTTTAAATATTATTTTTATATTTACAAAGAAGGTGAAGTAATGTCATTAGCAGATATTTTCACAAATGATAAGAAACTATTATGTTCATATTGTAAGAAAGAAGTTACAACATATCCCCAAAAAGATATGAAAAGAGGAAAATTTAAATGCTCTTTTTGTCATTTAAATAATAAATTTAATAAGAGTTATGATGGCATTTATACTACTTTTATCACATGGGATTAATTAGATATTAATAGAGAGCAAGCAACGGAGTGTGTTTGTTGAATGATGAAATAAGAGGTGCGTCCTATATGCGTGTCTTATGGAGTTCAAATAGGGTTTATATGTATAACCACAACTAGGATAGGCTTTTAGCTGAAAGAAAAACATATCAAAAAATAGAATAAATTGTATCCATTTATTAGGCTTATGTGTTACAATTATAGTATAATTAATCCATTAAAAGAGGTGTTTTAAAATGGTACATTTTGGGGTAACAGTAAGAGATAAGAAACCTAAATTGGATAGAGAAGATTATGCTATAATCAATAATAAAAGTTCATTAGGAAATGGAAATATATATTCTGATGAGTGGTGTGAAGAGCATCGTGAAGATTGCTTAAAAAACTTTGATTTAAATATGGAGTATTTTCAGCTATTAGATAAAGATGAATTTAATAAAGAAATTGATAATTTTCTAAACGAACATAAAGAATTCAAAGAAGTTAAAGACTTAAAATTATACAATGGAAAGTCTGGCTATTATATTATGATATTAGATGAATATAAACAATTGTATGTTGGCACTACCAATGATATAAAAAAACGTATTCAAACTCATTGGTCTAAGAAAATGCCATTTGACAGATTAATATTGGGGAGTGTTGATAATTCTATATTATCAATAAATAGTTTCAAAGCTTTAGATACTACAAGGATTTATGCTTTTGAAACAGAAGACACATTCTCCATTGAAAATTATTACATAGAATGTTTTAATACTAAATTCGTTTGTAATAGAATTGAAGGTGGTTTTCTAAAAAGTGGATTATTAGAAACTATTAATTCAATGAAAACAAGAAAATTAAAATAAATTTGAAATAAGGGTAATAAGTTAAGAGTGAATCTTGCTTATTACCCTTATTTTTTTAACAATTAAATATAATAAAAAAATAATCCTTTACATTTGAAATAAATAGATGTATTATTGAATTATAAACTTTAACACATTGGTGTATTTAAATTTTTAAGTTTTAATTTTGTTATGAAGTAATGAACCATAGCACAAGGTGCATTTAAATACCATTTTTACATTCTAAAGTTAACTTTAACACATGGTGTAAGAGCTTTTATTTATAAAGGCTCTTTTTGTTTTAATCTAAATCATCAATTAACTCTAACAATTCCTCTTCTGTAACTCTACTATATCCAGCAGTTGTTTGAATAGATTGATGTCCTACTAAAGACTGGACAATAGTTATATCTAAATGTTTATCTAATAAACTATTAACAACAAAAGCGTGTCTTAAATTATGATAATGACATTTCTCTTTTGGAACGCCTGATAATACACTATATTTCTTTAGTATATGAGTTACGCCACTAGGAGTTAATTTACCTCTTTGACCAGTAAATAAATTATCTGAATTTTTATATCTTTTATCGCTATTATAATATTCATTCCAAATATCGTTTAATTTCTTAGGAATATATAAGTTTCTAAATTTTGAGCCTTTCCCTAATATTCTTATTACTTGGCTATTTATATCTTTTGTTTTGATTTGTAATACTTCTGAAACTCTAGCACCTGTTAAATATCCAGTTAATATTAATGCTTTTGTTCTTATATCTTTCTTCATAGTAGCTGCTTTAATTAATTTATCAATTTCTTTTTTATTAATTAAATTACTTATAAATTGTTGTTCCTGAATTTTTACTTTTTTAGTTTTTGCAACTATTTCATTGAATATTAAAAATTGATGAATAGCAACTAATTTTCTATTAACAGATGTTGGTTCTAACATTCTATCATAAAGTAAGTATTCTTTATATTCTTTTAAGTTTTGATTATTAATTTTATATAAATCTATATTTTTATTATATTTAAGAAATTGTAAAATATCAGTATTATACGCCTTAATAGTTTTATTACTTTTTTCATTATTATATAAATATTGAATAAACCTATTAAGCATTTCATTATTTTTCACTAAATATCACCTCTATATAGATTATATCATATTAAATAAAAAACTCGATATATAATTATAGTTATATGTCGAGTTTTTAGAATTTTTACAAAAAATAAATTTTGAAAAGTAACATAAAATAACCTTTTGTATATTTTAAATATATTCTAAATTTAAAATCTGTAAAAATTAAAACTATAAATTTTGATTTGTTTTATGTGTTTTATAACAGTTTTCACAACACCAAATTTTATTTAATTTTTTATTATTAGTTTCTTTAATAATAAAATAACTTAAATCATTAAATCTTTCTTTTCCTTAAATTTTTTACCTTATTTACAATATATTTCATATATCTTTTTTAAGCTTAAATTAATATTAGTAGAGCCACTAAAGAAATTTAATTGTTTAGCTTTAGATATATTTTCTATTACCTTATAATACATACTGTGGCTTACATAATCAGTATTAAACAACACATATTTATTATTCAATAATCTAACGTCAAAGTTAATACTATCTGTAGGAATATAAGACCAACTAGGTAATATTTCTTTTATTTTATTTATCCATCCTGACTTGCCACCAATTATAATTACATCTAATTTATTTAATTTATTAATAGTTTCATCAAGATTAAATGCTGTATTTATAACTTCTTCATCAGAATTGCTATTATTAAAAATATATTCCCTAAGACTATTAATTTCTTTTTTATCTTTATTTAGTTTTTCTATCTCTAATTTTAATTTATTATTTTCATTGAGAATAGAAGAGTTTTCTTTCTTTAATTTTTCAATTTCATTATTAGCTAAGATTAAATCATTTTTTAATTTATTGTTTTCATTATTTAAATTTTGAATTTTTAATAACAATTCTTCATTATTATTGTTTAATATATAGCATTTAGTTTCATTATATGCCTTTAATATATATGCTATTTTTATAGAATAATTTAGCCAATCATCTAAATCGTTGGTATCATCAATTATTCCATCGTGTGCTACTAAATAGCAATATAAAATTGATAATATTTCATTGTCAGTTAATTCTATATCGTTTGTTAAATCCAATAAAGAAATATTAAAAATATCAAAAAGTAATTCAATAGCATTTTTATTTGCATCGAAATCTTTATTTTCTTTTAAAGTTCCTTCTTTTAATAAATAAGGATTTTCTTTTTGTAATCTTTTTAATTGTTTAAAAACTATATTTTTATCTTCTTGGTCAGCTTTAGCATAATTAATTTTATACTTATCATCTTTTTCAAAATCCAAAATATTTATCATCCCAAGCATAAAATGTTTAAAATGGTCATCGTTTTCATCTATTTTAATATTATTAATTATACACATTGCAACAGCAACAATTGAATGGCAATTAAAATCATTAACTGTTAAAAAGCCTTTATTTTTCCTTAATAATTTACTTGTATAATCTATCATTTTAAAAGTTTTTAAATTGTTGCAATAAGTATCTTCATACTTATAAACTTTCTTTAAAATATTATATACTTCTTTCTTGGGTACTTTTCCACTTGAAATTATACCTAATGCTCTATGATAATAGAGTTGTTTAATTGCAGAACCACTAGAAAAACAGTTATAATATTTATTTTTCTTGCTTTCAATATTAAATAATAATTCATTAGTTTTATATATTCTATTTATATCTTTATGGAAAACTTCATTAGAAAGAACAAATGCTATAAGAGGAGAAAAATCAAGTCCTTTTCTCACTTTATCTTCTATCATATTTACCTCCGCCTACTTTGTGTTTATTTTACATCATATGTTAACGTTCATATTACAATTATAGTATTTTGTGATACAAATGTAAAGAATTATATAGCAAATTAATAATTTTCTTGAATATAATCATATAATTTTTGGCATATAACATCAAAACCATAATATTTTTCGCCATTTTCAAGACAATTCAATATTGTTGTATTACCAGCCATAACATAAGCAACAGTAATTCTACCCCCACCAGAATGTGTCTTAGATGTACTAATATAAGAATAAGGGTTATCGCTATATCTATCCTCAAATTGAACATAATAGTTTTGGTTCTTTTTATTTGAAGTAGAAATTACCAGTCCCATAAAAGAGCGAACATCACTTAACTTCCAATTTTTAATACATTTAGTATTCATTTTATTTTCACCACCTTTCATTATATAGAAGAAAAGAACTAACATTAAGTCAGTTCCTCTTCTTAAAAATTTAAATCAACAAACATATAATAAGCAAGGAGTGTACCTACTCTTATTACAATATTATTATATAATACATTGAGAAATAATGCAATAATTTTTTAAAAATAATGATTAATTTTTTATTTATTATAAAAGAATAAGAGCCAATATTAATATATTAGCTCTTACCCAAAAACAAATAATAATAAGTGTAGTTTATTATGAAAAATAAACATCACACAAACATTATAACATTAATTATTTACTTATACAATAACTTTTTATTTATTATTAACTAATGATAAAAATTCTTTTTCTGTCATTAAAGGAATTCCATCTTTCATTGCTTTATTAACTTTACTAGATTTTGGTGTGTCACCACCACATATCAGATAATCTAATGTTTTAGAGTATCCATTAGAAATTTCTGCACCTAGTGAGTTTAATATACCCTTTATTTCTGATTTTTTCAATGTGAATTTGCCTGTTGGATATACTTTTTTACCATACAAAGGATTAGATGTATTAACTTCTGTATTATTCTTTATTTCATTCTCTATAAATGTTATATAAGATAATAAGCTATTTAATAATGCTATTGCTTCTTTATCTTTATTAAAGAAATTATAAATACTTTCTGCTGTAACATCACCAATATCTTTAATTTTTAATAATTCACTTATAGAAGCTTTTCTTAATTTATCAATATCATTATTAAAATAATTACATATATCTTCACTAGTAGATAAACCTACATTTTCTATTCCTAATGCATATATGAAATTAGATAGCTTACACTTTTTAGATTGTTCTATTGTTTGTATTAGATTAGTATATGCTTTTGCTCCAAAACCTTTTTGTGAGGTTATAATTTTGCTATGAGATGATAAATTATATATATCAGGAATATCTTTTAACAAATTAAGACTTATAAATTTTTCTATTGTCTTCTTACTTAACCCAGTTATATTCATTGCATTTCTTGAGCAATAATGAGTTATTTTTTGTATTAAAATATCATTACAATTAGGATTACTACAATATAAGAATTGAGCGTTATCAGATATTTCAATCTTAGTTGGTTTACCACAATAAGGACAAACTGCTGGTATAGATATTAAATTATTTAGTCTTTTAGAGGATTCATTATTTATATCAAAATTATCTACTATTTGTGGAATAATTTCATTAGCTTTAGTAACTGATATTTCATCACCTTTTGCTAATTTTAAACTGTTAAATATAGATAAATTATGAATTGTAGCTTTACTTACAGAAGTTCCATATAGTTCTACTGGTTCAAATATAGCTACTGGTGTTATTACACCTGTTCTTCCTATTTGCCATTTAACATCTATTAATTTGGTTATTTCTATATCATTCTCAAATTTAAATGCCATAGAATGTAAAGGATGATGAGATGTATTACCTAAAGAATTTCCATACTCTATATCATTATAAGTAAACACTAAACCATCTATAGGATATTGTAAAAGAGTTGCTCTATTTTTCAATAAATTAATACATGAATCAATTTCTTTATTAGTAAAAATATTATTTAATAATATATAAGGAACTGTTGTAAATCCTAATTGCTCCAATATTTCTAAATGAGTTACTTTTGTGCTATCGCTTTTAGTTAATAAATTATAGGCTATGAATTTAGGTTTTCTTTCTTTGCAGATAGAAGAATCTAATTGTCTTACTGTACCACTCACAAGATTTCTAGGATTTTTATATTTTTTATCATTAGGTAATTTGGCATTAATTTCTTCAAAAGTTGGGTAATCTATGATAGCTTCACCAACAATTATTGTCTTTTCTTTAGTAGGAATAGTTAAAGGAATATTAGTAAATACTTTAGCATTATGAAGAATATCTTCTCCTTCTTTTCCATTACCTCTCGTTTCTGCTTTAGTTAATTTGCCATCTATATATGTTAAACATAAAGTTAATCCATCTAATTTCAACATTTCTACTATAGATTTATTATTAGACCATTTAATTATATCCTCTTCTTTTTTAGTCTTATTTAAGCTTAATAATGGATATTCATGGGTTACTTTCTTTAAAAATGGCAATATTTTATTTCCCACGTTTTGAGTTGGTGAATTGCTATATATAATTCCAGTTTCCTCTTCTAATTGTACTAATTTATCATATAAACCATCATAGGTAGTATCTGATACAGTTGAGTTTCCTAGAGTATAGTATTCATAAGAATATTTATTTAATTGATTAATTAATTCTTGTATTTCTAATATTTTATTATTTTCTATCATTGTTTATCTTCCTTTCATTTATTAACATTCATTTAAAGCTTCCTAATTGAGTTAATACTCTTTCAGGAAGCTTGTCTATTTTTTATTTATTCAAAATTTTCATTATCAAATAACAATGGAAATATTATAGTGAATATTAAAAACCAACCTAATGTATTAATTGGGACTATTGTATCCATGAATCCCATAAAGAGGCAATCAATAATATCCAAATCATAAAAATAGTTATTTCTAAAAACTTCTTTAAATTCTTTTTCATTTATTCCACTTCTTTATACCATTCCTCTGGTATTTCTACGGACTTATGAATTCTGCAACATTTATAACCCCATGAAGTGTCATCCAAATTCAATTTTGTAAATTCATCGTCATTTATAAAAGAAGCTCTAAATGGGTAATCTGTATTTTTACTTTTTAAAATTTTTGAAAAGTAAGCATTACTCCATTCTTGGTTTTCAGAATCTCTAACTTGCACTTTAGTTCCTCTTGGAACTTTAGTCCAGTCAATTTCCTTTTCAATTTCTATAAAATAGCCATTTACTACTTGGTTGTATAAAAGATGAGATATGCTCTCTTCGCCATCATCTGTTACAACCATTAGATTCTTATCAATATTTATCTTATATGACCCTCCGAATAGGTTACTATCTTTATTATAGAATCTATATATTTTTCCTTTTTCTAACTCTTGTACTTTAACCTTTTCCATCTTTTCCTCCTTATTTATCTTCCAATTTATTATTTTATGATTACAATAACAGCTATTATATTTAAAATGAGGGCATACATAATTTTCATAAAGACCAGAGCAAATATTTTTTATTTTTTCACAATGATAATAATATCCATCAAATTCTAATAAACAACCATCGTATCTTTTATACCCTCTTTTGTTACATTCATTAAGAAAATCTTTTTCTTCTTCTAATGTGCTGCAATGTACAACTATTTTTTGTTCCTCAAATTCTTTCCAATTAAAATCCATCTTTTATCACCTAATTTTTAAAATATTTTTAATTTAATTTAAAAAATATTTAATATTTGTCTAATAATACTAATTTTAA